>Ga0208617_1000002_pt1 | contig 219470 bp, 204 predicted proteins | sample CryBogCBE06Nov07_FD_184581 | JGI IMG/M metagenome (GOLD analysis project Ga0208617, IMG submission 184581) | Freshwater microbial communities from Crystal Bog, Wisconsin, USA - CBE06Nov07 (SPAdes) (version 2) | ecosystem: Environmental > Aquatic > Freshwater > Lake | place: Crystal Bog...
CCCAGGGTTGCAATCCACCAAACAACCAACCACAACATCAACCAACCAATACCATCCGAACTTCAGTTTTGATGTGTCCCAACATTGGGGTCAGGTCACTCCGACTTGAAGGTGCTTGATCGAGAATTTTCAGAAGAAATAAAGAACCCCGCCGCAAGCAGCGGGGTATTCAGAAAAAGCCTAATTGGCGGTCTGAGTGAAGCTTTTTGTAATCTTGCCCCTGCTTTTTTACATACTCCCCTATCATTCCCTCATTGCCGTGCTTTCCTACAGTGCTCGCAAAATATCCATCACTCCAAAACTCCCCTCCCCAAAGCTGCTTCTTCACTTGCGGACATCGAGCAAGCACCTCTCTGGCTGTTAGACTTTTTACCAAGGTCACTATTTTTGTAACGCTATAGATAGGCACCGACTGAACCAAGAAATGCACATGATCTTTATCTGTGCCTATCTCCAAAAACTTCAACTCGTATCTCCTCTCAATAGCAAGACACACTTCTTTGATCACCTCATCCACCTGCCCATCAATCACCGCTCTTCTATACTTTGCCGGAAAGACCAAATGATAGAGCAGTACCGTGACATTATGGCTCTTGTGCAGAAAAATACTCACTCGGACATCCTACTGCACGCCGCAAGCGGCGGGGAATTAGACCCTCATGTGATTAAAAGCCCAGCTTTCGGTCAAGGATCTCTCCCAAATGCGCTTGGAGATCTTCATTTTCAAGTCGCTCCAGCACAGTTCCGAAGAAGCCACGGACAATGAGTTGTGCCGCCTGCTTCGGCGGAATGCCGCGGGCCATCATGTAGAAGAGTTCGTCCTCATTGAGTTCTCCCGAGGTCGCCCCGTGCGTGCAGCGGACGTTGTCGGCAAGGATTTCCAAGCCGGGCATGGAGTTAGCCTCGGCCTCATCACTCAGCATCAGGTTCCTGACCTTCTGGTAGGCGTCGGTTTCGTGGGCGGCTTCCTCGACCTTGATCAGGCCTGCAAAGATGGTCCGTGAGGAATCCGCAAGGGCATTGTGGTAGAGCAGATCGCTCGTGGCACGGGGAGCGAAATGATCCTGGAAAGTCCGCTGATCGATCTCGCGATCCCCTGTGGCAGGATTGATCGAGAGCATGACACTACGGGATTCCTCGCCGAGCAGATGGCTGTCGCTCTCGCCACGGATGTAGGCACCACCGAGATTCATCTGCAGGGCAGTCGCAACAGCCTGCTTCTCAACCTCGGTGGTATTGATATGGAAGGCGGTTGCCTTGTCACTCCATTCCTGAACGCCAACGTAATGCAGCTTTGCATTCGTTCCCAGCGTAAGGTCATTCACGGCAATAGCCAGGGAACGCTCCTCCCGCGATGAGACAAAGTGATCAATCACGGTGGCGGAAGCGCCCTCACCCAGGACGATCAGGGTGTGGGGAAAGATGGTGGCATTCTCCCCCTCGACCCAATGCCAGATCTCGATCGGTTTCTCGATCACGACTCCATGAGGGACATAGACGAATGCGCCGGATCGCAGATGAGCACGGTGAAGAGCAGCGAATTTCTTGGAACCAAGGCGCACCTCGGAAGTCATGAAGCTCTTACGGAAGAGTTCTTCGTGGTTCTTGGCGGCTTCCTCCAGCGGCAGGAGAAGAACTCCGGCAAGCAATCCAGCCTGATCGTTGTGAATGAGAACTTCATTCGCGAAGATGAGCTTCGCGGCGAGACTGGTGTGCGCCGAGGAACGGGTGATGAGCGACGCTGCATCCTGGACGGGCACTGCGGCATGGAAATCAGAGAGGTCGATCGCCTTCAGATTAGCAAAACGCCATGGTTCGTCAGTGCGCTTTGGCTGACGCAGGGATTGAAAAATCTCCCATGCCTCACGCTGGTCCTTGCGGAACCATTCGGGCCAGTGATTGGAGGTGCTCGAGATAGCTATCTCGGCAGGAAAAGAGGTGGAGATACTCATCCGACCGATCCCTCCATCTCGAGATCAATGAGTCGCTTCAGCTCGACGGAATATTCCATCGGGAACTGCTGGACGAGATCGTTCACAAATCCGTTCACCGCAAGACTCATGGCGGCTGCTTCACTCAGACCGCGCTGCTGCATGTAGAAGATCTGCTCCGCACTGATCTGGCTAACGCTTGCCTCGTGCTGGACGGCATTTCCCTGCCCACGCACGCTGATGGCGGGATAGGTGTCGGTGCGGCTGTGGCTGTTGATGAGCAGGGCGTCGCACTCGGTGTTGTTCTTACACCCCTTCAGGTGTTTCGGGACATGGACCATGCCGCGGTAGGTGGAGCGACCCGATCCAAGACTGATCGACTTGGAGATGATGTTGCTGGTCGTGTTGTCGGCCGCATGGATCATCTTGGCACCAGTGTCCTGATGCTGACCATCACCAGCCAGAGCGATCGAGACAACCTCACCGCGTGCCCCTTTCCCCTTCATGACAACACCGGGATACTTCATGGTGAGTCGTGAACCGATATTGCAGTCGATCCACTTCACCTCGGCATCCTCGTGGGCGATACCGCGCTTGGTCACGAGGTTAAAGACATTCGAGCTCCAGTTCTGGACCGTGATGTACTGGATCTTGGCACCCTTCATGGCGACAAGTTCCACAACAGCGCTGTGTAGCGTGGCGGTCTCGAACTTCGGCGCGGTGCAACCCTCCATGTAGGTGAGCTCGGCACCCTCATCGGCGATGATGAGCGTTCTCTCGAACTGACCGAAGTTCTGTGCATTGATACGGAAGTAAGCCTGGAGCGGATGCTTCACCTTCACTCCGGGCGGGACATAGATAAAGCTGCCACCACTGAAGACTGCCGAATTGAGCGCTGAGAACTTGTTGTCACCGCTCGGGATGACCTTACCGAACCATTTCTTGAAGATTTCAGGATGCTCCTTCAACCCCTCGGTAGAGCCGACAAAGATGACTCCCTGCTCGCCGACGGCAGCCTTGATGTTCGAGTAGGCGGCCTCGCTATCGAACTGGGCCTCGACACCTGCGAGGAACTTGCGCTCCTGCTCGGGAATGCCGAGACGCTCGAAGGTCTTTTTAATATCATCGGGGACCTCGTCCCAGGTTCGCTTCGGAACCTGTCCCTGCGAAAGGTAGTAACGTATGTTCTCGAAGACGATGTTCTCAAGATCCTTGGTTGCCCAATGTGTCGGCATCGGCTTCTCGAGGAACTTGCGGTATCCCTCCTTGCGGAATTCACGGACCCAATCAGGATCGCCCTTCACATCGCTGATGTAGTCGATCGTCGCCTCGTTCAGTCCGACGCCTGCATCGAAGGCGTAGTCCATCTCGTAACGAAAATCGCCGACGGAACGGTCGATATCGATGTCGGGTTTGGTTTCGGTAGTCATAGAAAAGGTAGGTTAGGCTGAAGTTTGTTAGACTTTTAGGTTCTGAGTCTCGATTCCGTTAGTGTCTGGCTAATAGTCCAACAGACTAAACTGCTGATTGACCTGCGGAGTATTCCTTCTCGACCCAGTCATAACCCTCAGCCTCAAGCTTCAAGGCGAGATCCTTGTCACCGCTGTGGATGATCCGCCCCTCGGACATGACATGAACCTTGTCGGGAACGATGTAGTCGAGCAGGCGCTGGTAATGGGTGATCACCAGCATGCCGATGCTCGGGCCACGGAGGGCATTCACCCCAGCGGAAACGATCTTGAGTGCATCGATGTCGAGTCCGCTGTCGGTCTCATCAAGGACGGCATAGGAGGGCTCGAGCATCGCCATCTGGAGGATCTCGCAGCGCTTCTTCTCACCGCCGGAGAAGCCTTCATTCACTGAACGGGAGGTGAAGTTACGAGGCACGCTGAGGGCATCCATCTTGGAGTAGAGCTTGGCGTAGTAGTCGGTCGCCTCGAGTTCCTCTCCCTCGGGAAGGCGAGCCTGAAGCGCGGCACGGATGAAGTTGGCGATGGTGACGCCGGGGATTTCCATCGGATACTGGAAGGCAAGGAAGAGTCCGAGGCGGGCCCGCACGTCAGGCTCAAGACCCAGAATGCTCTCCCCATCGAGCAGGACGTCACCTGAGGTCACGGTGTAATCGGGATGGCCGGCCATGATCTTGGCAAGTGTGCTCTTGCCGGCACCGTTCTTGCCCATGATGGCGTGAACCTCTCCCTTGGGGATATCGAGGGTCAGTCCTTTGAGGATCGGTTTGTCACCAATGGAGGCGTGCAGGTCTCGGATGGAAAGTGAGTGTGCGGACATGGTCGGTTACTTGATGGTTGGTTTGGAGTGATGGATTTTTTTGGAATGCGTACTACAATCGGCGCAGAGGCCGCGTAGCGAGACATCATGCTGGGTTACCAGGAATCCGGAGGGGAGTTTCCATCCCTTGTCCTGGTTTTGGGAAAATTCGATGTCGGAGATCTGCCCGCATTCCGTGCAGTGAAAGTGGCCGTGCTCCTGCAGGTTGGCGCAAAAGCGGGTCGGTTCCCGATCGACATGGACGGCTTTCACCAAGCCGCTGCCGACCATGGTCTCAAGGCAGTTGTAGACCGTGGCGAGCGAGATCGAGGGCATCCGCTTCTGGGCCCGGATAAAGACCTCCGTGGCCGTGGGGTGATCCCTCTTGTTCATCAGCACCTCGTAGACCTGACGACGCTGCGGCGTCAGCCTCAGTCCTCCCTGCACCATGGCCGACGCATACTGCCCCATCGGGCACTCGTTGGAGGGAATAGATGAAGGTTTCTTCATGAGATGGAATCTCAAATTATCAGTCGCGTCGCCACCTTCAAGCTCAATCAAGAACTATTCTAAATAAGAAGTTCTCAGTGCGTTTGATGAGACTCACTGCGGGGATTCCCCTCCATCAAGATCAAGCAGAGGAGATTAATCGAGTCTTCATAATACTCCTCCCTGCTCGCCAGCGCATAGCGCTCCACCTTCTCCTTCCAAGGCGTCATGCCAAGCGCCATGGCAGCCACTCCGGTCGGGGTGATAAAGCAGGCCGTCTCAAAGTCGCTATTATGCAGCGGATGTCCATCCAGTCGGTACCCGGCCCTGAACCCATCGGGATCTTTCACGTTCATCACAGACCACTGCATGAAGCGTCCGAGCATCTTCTTGGCACGAACATCATGTGTGCCAAGCGCAGCCCAAGCGATTCTCCACGGGACCCGGCAGGCATTGTAGTAATAGTCACCATCATGACGCCCCTCCAGAAAGCAGGGCCGAGCAGGGACCCAATGCCCCTTCCTCTCAATGGCAAAATCGGGCACAAGGCCGGTTGTCACGGTGGAGCCAGATTGGAACTGATGAAGTTGTAACTCATTGAGGATATGATACGACCGATCCTCAACGTTCTTCCAGAGAAGATCGCCCGTGGCATCCGCGAAGGCACGAAAATGAGTCGGCATGACATCCGAAGGGCGCGTCTGCCCCGGGGCCTCATTCCAATCGCCAAGACGCAGCGAAAAATCGGGCCTTACCAAGGATGATCCAATCGCCCTGATCAGATTCTTGGCTTCCATTTGGTAGGCATCATCCCCCCACTTTGCATGAGCTAGCAGGAGGGCGTAGGCGATGTCGAGTTCCCCGTCGGTTGCGCAGTCATTTTTCCCGGGACGTTCATTTGCCGGGATCTTCCAGCACATGAAGGCGGGATTGATCGATGACGGGAAACGCTTCCGAAAGCGGTTCAGGCCGTCGAACTTTTTTTTGGCCTCGGGATCCTCATCGGCCATGAGTGCGGTGATCAGCATCCCATATCCCATCGCCTCGGAGACCGTTGCTCCCTTCCCATTGTAGTTCACCTTGAAGTCTCCCGGGAATCGTACTGAGGGCTTTAGGTATTTCTGCTTCCAGTAGGAATAATACTCCCCTGTCGCCTTGGGAGAAGCGCAACTGAGAGCGGGCACGACCTGCCCAGCATTCAGCGGATGAATTGTGGAAAACCCGATCCCGACGAGCAAGAAACTCAGTCCCACTTTAAAGGCAAAGCAGCAAGATTTCACAGACTCTCGGCTAGATGCTCCAGAAGACGCGGGCGACTTTCCGGAAGCTTGTGCGCCACGGAGGCGAGGGATCGGTGAGAGGGCACTGAGGGATCATGAATACCGAGAGACTTTGCCAGTTCCGTCTCAAAATGAGTGACCGCACGTCGACTTGGCGACTGCGCTCTCAGAAATCCCCAGGCACGTTCCAAAAGGGCGAAAACTTCCGGAACCGGGTGCATTGGCTCTGTGAAGAGATCGCAGAGTTCAGCAAAATAGGCCGCCGAGAGAATTGTGGAATAAGTTGAGGGAAGAAGTGCCTCTGTCTCGACCACCACCTCGCTGAGGGTATGAAGATCCCCTCCCTTAGCAGGCTTGAAGGAGATTTCAGCTACGGTGAAGAGCTCCAGCCTTCCTGAGAAAGGGCCTCCCGGCTTGGTAGCGCTGCGGGCCGTCGTCTTCACCTTGCCATGCCGGTCTGTGAGCCAGATCACAACGAGACTATTCTCGGAGAATTTGTACCGCCTCAGCAGTATGGCGCGTGCCTCATCCATGACTCATAACTCATTCCCAATTTCCCATTATTTTCCAGAGTCATCCTCCATTGCCTGGAGAAGGCACTCCTGGATGAAGGCGTAGAAATTCACCTGCATGAGAGTGATACCCCTCTCGGTGGAGAGATCGGAGGGCTCCTTTTCGGAGAGATCCTTATCCGTGAAGCGATGCTCCCCAGCCAGTGCCAGTCGGAGAGCGTTCAGCGTCGTCAACCAGGCATCCGTATGATCAGGAGGGATCTCCAGTGTCCAAGAGGGAGTCTTTCCCTTCAGCTGAGTCATGGCGGCGAGATCGTCCGAGACCACGGCTCGCTCCAGATCAAAATGATGCCTCAAGCCCGGCTGCACATGGTCCTCCCAATCAAGACGCAGATCCTCAAGATCTTCACCCTCACCTGGTGAAGGTAGCAGACGTGCACTCCCCTCGGGATAGCGCTCCCAGGGGTCCATGGCGACAGCCTGCAACAACTCGCCAAGCACAGGATGGATCCTGCTAAAGCGAAAGTTTCCGTTTTTTGATCGCTCGAAGATCATAGATATTCAGTCGTTCAAATACCCTCAGGAGGACTTCTCAAGAGTAGCCAGAAGAAGAAAGGAATGAAGCTGCTGAACGTAGTGTTCGGCCTGCTCTCTGCCACCACTCCAGACAACCGAGCGCCCCTTGGTATGAACCTCCATCATGTGTCTCTCAGCGCGTTCGCGTGTCCACCCGAAGATCCTGCGGAAGACCATCGCAACATAGCTCATCAAATTCACGGGATCATTGTGAACCACGACCAGCCAGGGAAGATCCAGACTCTCCAAAAGATCGGCTTCTGGGGCGTCGAGCAACCCCGGCTCGCTCATCGCCTGCATGGCTGAGTCACAGGAAGAAGAGGTTCGGCCGCGGGTAGATCAACCGAGGCCCCGATCCCATCGATCAGAAAGCGGGAGATATCACGACCATCCATACCGGCACCGATTCCCTCCTGCATCAGGTAGGACGCGACCATCACCCTCGGAGGAAGATGGAACAAATTGGCCCGTAACGCATGAGTGATCGCGAAATGTCCGGGTGAGTTCCCTGCCTGGACAGCAGCACGATAACGCTCGATCACCCGGTCACCGCGGGGAGCAAGTAATCCCAGTAGAAGCCTCTTCCCCTCATCCCGACTCGAGAGTCGGACGGAGGAAGGGAGCGCTTGATCCAACGTACAATCAAGCGCCGTGAGTTCAAAACTCCCCCCCTCGGCTGCCAAGACGATCACCTTGAGAAGTGTCGGGTGAATGATCGGGGTAAAGAGAGAGGCATTCCAGTTCAGCACCGAGGAGGCTACCGGTCCTCGGATCGATAGCGTGACCTCCCCCATGGCATCCAGAAACGGATTGCAGAGCTCCGCACCCCGCGCAACAAGGGCATAATCCCCCTCCTCCGGAATTTCCTCGCGTTGAACGGCAGCCTCTTTCACGGGTCGAAAGCTAACACACCTCCCGAAGGGCAGCCTCTAAAATTTCCTGCTGACGCACGTGCATGATAACACGCTCTTTTTCAGTCAGATCATCATAGCCCAGCAGGTGCAAGAGACCATGAATCGCACAGAGAGCGATCTCGTGGTCTGCAGGATGATCGAACTTGAGGGCATTGGCTGCGGCGATCGGAACACCGATCAGGATCTCCCCATGCTCAAAGGTGATGACATCAGTCGGCGTCGGATCATCCAGAAACTCCGCGTGAACCTTCGTGATCGCGGCCTCTCCCAGTAGCGTGATTTCTACTTCCGGAGGCAATTCCACTCCCTGACGTCGAGGCTGCGCGAGACAGAGAGGGAGTGCTGTTTCCACGATCCTACGGATGAATGGCAAATCGACCTTCAAGGCACGGGAACGCTGGCGGTTCGCCCAGAGAAGAGTGGTTTGTTTCATCGGATTGCGTGAGCGATTGCCAGGTTCTCTCGATCACCTCTCGTCCAGAGTGCCGGCAGTAACGCCGAGTTGAGATCTCGCACGGAGTGAGCGCCAAAGATCGCTGCCCTGGGTCTGACCTCCCAGAAGCCCTTGGTAAGCACGAAGGATCTCCCGTGTTCGTGCCCCATCCTCCTCGAGCAATTCAACACGGAAGTGATGTACCCCAGCATTACGGAACTCCTGGAAATATTCCGCCCCGGTCTGGGCAACTGCATTGAATAAGGTATTCCTGCACCCGACATCCGCGCGAAGTGGATGCTTCATGCCGACGCGATCGCGAAGGTGGACGCGGTGGCTCTCGCAGGGTCTGCCGCAATCGGTGTGATCCTTCCCCTCAGAGAGGAAGGCGGCGAAGACGCAATGCTCCATATGAAACATCGGCATGTGCTGATGGAGTGTCAGCTCGAACCATGATGGAGGTGCGGCATTGAGCAGGTCCAGGACTTGGCCGGCATTCAGATCATAACTGACAGTGACTCGGTTCAGACCACGATCCATGAAGAACTGCGCGCATAGCGGATTCGCCACATTAAGCGAAAAATCACCAACCGTGATCAGATCCATCCCGGCGAAATGCGTGATCGCGCCAAGATTACGGATCAGGACACCATCTGGCGCTGCATTTTCAATCAACTTGAAGAATCCCTCCTCTGTCGCTTTCTGGATGCGCGGAGTCGCAAGCAGAATGCGGGCGCCACCATGAGACCTCACCAGCGCGACGGCATCTTTGTAGCGACGAATATCCTCGAAGTCGGCATAGAGTTCCTGCACCCCCGAATCAAGCGCAGCTTCCAGTTGTTCCATGCTACGGCAGAGTACCTTCAGCGAGAGTTCTTCAGCAGGCTGCTCGGCTTGCTGTGTCACAGACGTGGTTTCTTTCAGGAGACCGCTCCAATGTCCCGGAATCTCAATCCGTGGAAGATTGGATGCAATCAGAAGCTTCTCCAGTAATTCACGTCTCATCCTGTTAATCTCACTGATGGGAAGAATCACCTCCCCCTCAAGGTTGATTGTGATATTGCGAAGCTCGAGACCTGATTCGGCCGTTTTTTCAAGCTGTAGACGCAGTTTTTCCTCCGTGAGAGGGGCATTCCTTGCGGCCTCCAGCGGCATGATCGACACCACGGAGACATCCCCGGTCTGCATCACTAGCGGCACCCCAGCACGGCCTGAAACCGAGACATCAAAAGGGGTTCGATGGCGGGGTTCGATGCGGCTTGCATAGGATTGACGCAGTCGCTTGTCGAGATCGGGATCGTTTGTTTTCCAGATGCGATCGCCAACCTTCAGGCGATTCATGTCAAGATGACCATGGCGGAAATAGTATCGGCCATCCCGGATTTCATAGATTCGCCCCCCCTGTTCCTGATCGGTATCGGTTCCCGCATCAAAGACGATCCCATCTCCCGGTTTGAGCGGGGCAAGAGACTCAAAGGCGACGAAGTCCGAGCCGAGCGAGGCAATCGTCCCGACAAAAGCTCCTCTCTTCTTTCCGAAGCGAGCATGCACCAACTCCTGATGATTCACCCCGTGCATCCATCCGGAGTAGAGCCCTCGGGAGAAAGCCATCTCTAGCTGGTAGCGGTCCTCGGGACTTGCCTCACAAGCCTGCCCCGCCAAGGCGGCATCGATCGCCTTCCGGTAGACTTGGCAGACAGCCGCCACATATTCAGGGGATTTAAGCCGCCCCTCGATTTTGAAACTGGTGACTCCTGAAGCGATCAGATCAGGAATGTCATTCACAGCTGCAAGATCCTGAGGCGAGAGAAGGTAACGGCGGTCGCCGAGATCACGGATTGCCCCATCGACCACCAACTCATACGGCATGCGGCATGCCTGGGCACACTCCCCACGGTTTGCACTCCGCTGTCCGAGCGACTCGCTGGTGAGGCATTGGCCGGAGTAGGCCACGCAGAGGGCTCCGTGGACAAAGACCTCAAGCGGCATTCTGGATGTGTCGAATCGCTTCAGCTCCCGCAGGGAAAGTTCGCGGGCCAGTACCGAGCGCGTGATTCCCAATTCCCCGGCAATTTCGACACCCTGGGGAGAGGTCAGCGTCATCTGGGTCGAGGCATGAATCGGAAGCTCCGGCACCAATGCAGCCGCCAGCCTGACGATGCCGATATCCTGAACGATCAGCGCATCAACACCACAGCGGTTCAGCAATCGTAGGTAATCAGCCGCATCCTCCAACTCCGAGGTGAATACCAAGGTGTTCAGGGTCACATAAGCCTTCACTCCATGGCGGTGGCAGAAGGCCATGACTTCGGGGAGTTCCTCCTCGGTGAAGTTGTCGGCACGCAGGCGCGCATTAAACCTCGGCAGCCCAAAAAAAACGGCATCGGCACCGTTGGCAACAGCCGCCTTCAGACAATCCCAACCACCCGCAGGGGCAAGCAACTCAGGACGTTCCAAAACTTGATCGTCACTCATGCTTCAGCCTCCTGCGGCTACCTTCATGAGTTCCAGACGATCCCCCGCAGCCAATCTCACGGATATCCATTCGGAGCGATGCAGTGCCACTCCATTATGCTCGACGAGCATCAGAGGCACCGGCAGGGAGAGCTCGGCAAGCAAATCCTCGAGCAGTGTGGAGACCACCTCTTTGGATTCACCGTTTATTAGCAGGAGGGGCATCTGAGAAATGTCTAAAGGTAAAAGTAAGAATGAAAAGTGATATCAAACAGCCATTGAATCCACGGCTTTGATCGCCGCTTTTTCATTTTTTATATTCCCTTCTCCACTAGTGAGAATGGCACTGTCCCAATCTTTCCAGACAGGCTCAAGTCCACGGGTTGCAAGCATGGAAGCGACCTCTGTAGGTGTACGGTCATCGCTGATCGAGAACTGCTCGGTGGCCGAGGTGCTCCCACAGGTTGCCTCGATCATTTTTCCCTTCACCGTTTGATGGAGTTGATCGGCACCCTGTCCTGTATAGCCGCCCGGCTCGGTATGGCTTCCGGCGCTCATCATCGTGATTCCGAGAGGCGCCAAGGCGTCGCGCAGGGGCGCAGGTTCGCGGGTGCTGAGAATAATGCCGACCTGCGGGAAGCTTGCTCGAAGGGCACAGATGAGCTGCGTGAGATCGCGATCATCAAAGGAAAACCGTGGCTCGAAAGAGCCTGCTGCTGGGCGCAACCGGGGGAGACTTACCGTGATCTGGGAAGTCCAGCAGACCCGCTGAAGGTGAAACAAATGAGCCGCCAGAGCAGTGGCCTCGCCTCGCCAATCTGACAAACCGAAGAGCACGCCGATGCCAAGCCTGCGGAATCCCGCTGCATGCGCCCGCTCAGGAGCATCAAGACGCCAGTCGTAATCTTTCTTGGGCCCAGCGGTATGAAGTTCGGGATAAACCGAGCGGTCATAGGTCTCCTGATAGACAACCAAACCTTCGGCACCAGCCGCAACAAGGGGAAGGTACTCCTCGGTCTCCATCGGGGCCACCTCGAGCGATAGGCTTGGGATCTCGGCTGAGAGGCGTTCGAGGCATTTTTGAAGATAGCCTCCCGAGACAAACTTGGGGTGCTCACCGGCCACAAGCAGGACATTACGGAATCCCTCCGCGGCAAGATGACGTGCCTCGGCGGCTACCTGCTCAATCTCCAGAGTGACCCGGAGGATGGCATTGTCTCGGGAAAAACCGCAGTAGGCGCAGGAGTTAATGCACTCGTTGGAAAGATAGAGTGGAGCGAACATCCGCATTGTTTTCCCAAAATGGCGACGCGTTACGGATGCTGAGCGACGGGCCAGTTCCTCCAGTCCCCTATCGTCGCATGGATCCAGCAAACGACGAAAGGCCCTCAGCTCCGAAGAGGGGTTTGATAAAGCCGAATCAATCTGTGTGGAAAAACCCATATGAAAATCTTAAGGCAAAAGTCAGAATGAAAAATGAAGAAGTGGGCGAAATGTCAGAAAGTGAATCGATCACATCAACTTTTCACTTGTGTATCGCATGCTGCGATTGCTTCTCGTTTTTTTACTTTTCCTTTTTCCTTCTAACTTTTCTCAGTCGCAAGCCGACCGAGTTCCTCCATCTCGCTCGCTGTTGGAGCTCTTCCTTCGGCTCGCCAGGAATCATCCAGCATTGCAACTCGGCTGATACGGCCATTTTTCCAGACCAATGACTCCCGAGAGCAAGGTCCCACTTTCAAGGGATCACTCCAGAGATGGATCGCTAGTGTTTTTTTCGGATGTAGTGCCGTAGCCAGATGCATGGGACCACTGTCTGAGCTGATGATGAACGAGGCTCCCCGGAGGATGGCCGTGAGTTCGAGGAGGTCTGTGCGGTTACTCCAGTCCTCAATGTTTTTCGGCAAATCACTCTGCCCCTTTTGGAAGCCCCCTCTCCCCACCATCACGACACGATAAGTAGCGGCGCCTGCAGCAAACGACCGGATCAATTCCGGAGAAAGGCTCTTACCCGCACCTCGGGCATAGGGATGGATCACCACGTAGGGGGTTGAAGTGGAGAAACCCTTCGGAAGATTTCCCTCAGGAAGATCGAATACGGGACGGGTGGGGCGAGGCACTCCAAGAGGGTCGAGTACCGAGAGATAGCGGTTCACGGCATGATCACTGCGTTTAATGGTTGCCCGTTCGCTATAGAACAGACGCGCCCCCTCCCGTGCATCAGAGAGTCCCACGACACGAGGGGCTCCCGAAAGCCGTGCAAAAAGAGCACTCCGAAGCAGCCCCTGGAGATCGATCGCCAAGTCTGGCTTCCAATCCGACAAGGTCCGCATCCAGGCGATCGAACGAATCCATCCACCAGTACCTCGGAATTTTTCCCGAGGGAAGAGCACCGTTCCCGAGACACCGGGATGATGCTCCACAAGGGAACGCCAAGCCGGATGAATAAGCCAACGCACCTCGGCCTCAGGCCAGTGACGGTGGATGGCCGAAACAACCGGAAGCGCATGGATCACATCGCCAAGCGAACTGGGCTTTACCAGCAGGATGCGCTTCGGTGTATTCATGATCCTCTGCGCTCTCCTTTATGCACCCTTATGGAGTCTCTCAGCCAGCTTACTTGGAAGTCCCGCCGCGAGGACGGCCCTGCTTGCAGACTCAACATCATATTCCACACGTCGGAGCCAAAGACCGCCACTCTCCTCATCATGGATCATGTAGGCGGCTCTCCAGTCACCGTCACGCGGTTGCCCAACCGATCCTGCATTGATCAGCAGCTTGGGAGATCTGGGAAGTTCGACCCCACCGACATTTTCAAAGAGAAGCATCTCACCCACACCCTGTCCGAAACTCTTGGGAACATGGGTATGACCGATGAAACAGAGCGGTGTCCGTTGACAGGCGAGGCTCAGTTGGGCCTCGAAGTCCGTTCGGACATATCCCCAGGATTCAGGAGAATCGAGAGTTGCATGAACAAGTGTTGTCTTCCTGATCTGGCGTTGCAGCCGTAGGGATCCAAGCCAGGCCTTCTGATCAGCGTTCAAGACACCCCTAGTCCACTCCAGGGATACCGAGGCGGAGGAACTAAATCCTTCAAGGGAATACTCTCCTAAGGCCGCCTGATCATGATTTCCGAGGACACATGCCCCGGGGAGATTCCTCACGATCTCAAGGCACTCGCTGGGGTTTGCGTTGTAACCAACGACATCCCCCAGGCAATGGAACTCGGTGCACCCATACTCCCGAGCGTCGGCAAGCACTGCCTCCAGCGCTTGAAGATTGCCATGAATATCACCCAGAATTGCACAGCGCATTTCAGTGGAAAGGTGACGATCCAGTTGCTCCTCGATCTACTGCCCCTGAGTCTGGGATACGCTGATCCGGAGGGATGTTCAGCTTCTTTTCCAGTTCCCGGATCTTGGCAAGAAGCGAAGGCATCCATTGTTTTTTCCCCTGATGATACAGAGTCAGAAGTCTCTGGTACGCCTCGCGCTCCCTGCCGGGAACCTTGGCCATTTCATAAGCTGCAAAACGCCCGATATAGCTGGGAGCATCGGGAAACGAGGCTGCCTTGGCAAACGCATCGGCAGCAGCACTATGATCCTCCACCTTGTCGCGCAGCAGGATCCCAAGTCGATCGTAGAGAAGGTAGTTGTCGGGATTGTTTTTGATGCCTCGTTCCAGAAAATCACGTCCCAGCTCAATGTACTGGCGACGGGCCCGTTCCCGAAGAACCTCGCTCTGCTGCTTGGTATCTTGAAGGGCGGCGATGCTGGCATTCCAAGCCATGTGCCAAGCGGCAATATCCCAGTAGAGCAGGGTATGGGGTTGGAGCGTGGTGACCGTATTGAAGAGCCCTGCCATGCGACCCCACTCGGTCTTCTCCCAAGCGGAATGAGCATCGATCCAGAGGAAAGCAGCGAGCGGTGCGCGAAACCCGCTTAATGCTGCCAGGAATCCCGACTGTCCGATCTGTTCCCGAAGACTCAGATTCAGGGGCGCCATTCGGAAATGAGCGGCTTGGGAATCGCGTTGAAGCTCCCTCTCCCAAGGCAATAGGGCGGCTCCCGCGAAAGCCAGCATCAGAATGGCGATGAGATTCCTTCGGAGCGATGAAAGGCCTGACATGGCGTGGAGCGTGATTCTAAGACTCCCTCAATTCCTAGAGCTCCCTGCTCTCAAAGATAAAACAGGCGACGGCGTAATAAACAGACGTGTAGACCGCCCCGAGGGCAACCGTCTGCCAGAAGAGGCCCATCGGAAGGGCCGTCCCCGCCACGATATCATCGCTGAGGTTAAAGGCTTGAAGGTCGGGAAAGAGGAGTGCCACGAAGGCGGTGAAGATCCGTGTCCACAAATGGATACCCATCCCGCTCATCCAGTATTCGCGGGCTGTGACCTGAAGATGCCCGATAAAATAGGCCGAGGCCGAAACGAGAATCGCAAAGATTCCCGAGGTAGCAACCGTGGAGACAAGAAGCGTCAGCGAGGAGAGGAGAATCCCCTTCACCAGCAAGATCGCCATCGCCGGAATCAGATCCCAACTGAAGGCGGCTTTCTTGATGTCGGCCAAGGCTGCGGCGAGTTCCTGCGGGGATCCCCTGAGGGAGAGTCGGGTCTCGGCAAGCGCCATGTTCTCACGAAGAAAAAGGACACAAAGAAAAAGCAGCCCCATGATGAGCGTCGAAACCGTCAGGAGAATGATCACCCCGAGAAGCTTACCGAGCAGGTACTCGAAGCGCTGAACCGGCTTGGAGAGAATGGTGAAGATTGTGCGATCCTCCAAATCCCTCGGCAAGAGGGTGGCCGTCGCCAGGATGGCCAGGAGACTCAGGAAAACAGACATGGCGCCGAGCGAGACATCCTTGAGCATCTGAAACTCTTCCTGGAACGAGAACTTGGCGAGGAATGCTGAGTTGCCGATCACGATCAGGCCGAAGATCAGCAGGAAGTAGAAGACCTTTTGGCGAACCAGTTCCGTGAAGGTATTCCGTCCGATAGCCTGAATTCGGGTCAGGGTTAACACTGCCTGCGTCATGACTTCGATGGCTTTCTTACCTTGCGAGCAGGGAAGCGGGTTCCGACATTTTTTCCGGCAATGGCTCCGATCATCTGGTTCTTCTTGCGACCATGGGCGATCACCGTCTCGATTCCTGCATTCACGGCGGATTGCACCGCCTGGAGCTTGGCCTGCATCCCTCCCGTCGAGTGCTCTCCCTTATCCGGTGTCACATGCCGGAAGGCATCACCGATCTCCGTCACCACGGGGATGCGTATTGGTTTTGGTGAGGGCTGAGAAGTGTTCTTTGAGTTCTTTGAGCTTTTTGATTTCGCCAGCAGTCCATCCGCACTGGTCAGAAGGATCAGGAGGCTGGCCTTTACCAACTGGGCGACTTCCGCAGAGAGGCGGTCATTGTCACCGAACCGCAACTCCTCCACGGCAACCGAGTCATTCTCGTTAATGATCGGCACGACGCCCGGAGATTGCAGAAGCTTGGTCAGAGTGACACGTGCATTACCCCGACGTCCCTCATCGAAAATATCGTCGTGGGTGAGCAGGAGTTGTGCGGGACGAAGTCCATGTCTGCCGAGGTGGCGAGCATAAGCCGTCATCAGAACGGGTTGACCAACGGCGGCACACGCCTGTTTCCCGGCGAGATCCGAGGGACGTTTCGCCAATCCCAGTGCATCGACCCCCGCCGCCACAGCCGCGCTGGAAACCACAATGACGGGAATCCCCTGCTCTACTAGCCGGGCTATCTCGGCGCAGAGACTCCGAAACTGAGCTGGGTCCAAGGAGCATCCCCCCTCACGGGCGAGGATGCCGGTACCGAATTTCAGAACGACGGGACGCTTTTTCATGACTTGCTTGTTATTCTGCCTTGGAAGCTATCATCAGTTCCAGAAATCCCGATTCTAAAGCCAGGCCCTCCTGAATACCACGTTCCAGAGTGCTTCGTAGCTTTTCCACAGCATCAAGGCAGCGGATCAGCCTGCGGGACTCATCCTGCTCCTCGATTCCTCCCTGAGTATCAGCATGAAGCTTCCTGAGCGCTCCTCCGAAATAATCGGCCACGACTCCGAGTAAGAGCGAGCGCTCCTGCAGCACCTCGGCTTCGGAGCTCGCCTTGAGAGCTTCCTCGCGATTCTCCCAGTCTCCCTCGGTGGTCTTTCCAAAGTGCGCCTTTTCCGCAGCCAACTCCTCCTTGGTTCTCTCCGCGGCCTCCTCCCTCACCTCCTCGATGAGATCTCGGAAGATCCGCGTGAGGCCGAAGGCAGCCGTCGCATCCGTTTTCGATCCGGGCCCGAAGAACTCCGTCAGCCTCCTCGCGAGACGTTCCTCCTTGGAGCCTACGGGACGAGGAATCGAGGAATGCAGAACGACGGAGATACAGCGGGAGCGGATCGTCTCCAGCAGAGCCTCCGGAAGCTGTGTGGTCAGGATCAGAAGCGATCCGTCCGGTGGCTCTTCCAGTGTCTTCAGGAACGCATTTGCGGCCTGAGGCATGAGGCGGTCCGCATCACGCACCACCGCAACCTTACGGGAGCCTCGTTCCGGTTTGCGATGGATCGCATGCTCCAGCTCCCTCACCTGCTCGGTGAGGAGCTTGCGGGACTTCGATTCTGGCTCTATTACATGGAAGTCGGGATTCTTCTCAACCGTGATTTCACCAGACCCTAGGAAAAGCGCAGCCAACTCATTGGCAAATTCCTGAACTCCGGATCCGGGCGATCCCGAGATCAAATAGGCATGTCCAAGATGCCCCTCTGCAAGGGCCTTTTCCAAGAGACAGAATGCTTCTTCCCTCGTGAATGCCATGGGCTACTCCTTTCCTCCGATCTGGAATCTCTCCCGGAGAACCTTTTTGATCGCCGACTCCACCCTCTCCTCATCCGACGAAGCATCGATCGCGACAAAGCGTCCTGGATGTTCGGTAGCCAGCTTGAGGTAGCCCTGACGCACATCCTCGTAAAATGACTCTCCCTCCTGCTCCATGCGGTCGGCTGGCCCTTTCCTCGCAGCAGCTCGACGACGCCCCTCTGAAGCATCCAAGTCCAGCAGCAGAGTCAGATCAGGAATCGTCCCACCCACAGCGAAGTCATTAATCCTCGATACATCACCAGAATCCAAAGCCCTTGCAACCCCCTGATACACCGTCGTGGAATCGAGGAATCGATCACAAAGAACAACTGCTCTGCGGGCTAGGGCCGGTCGAATAATTTCCCTCACCAACTGGGCGCGACTGGCAGCAAAGAGAAGCAACTCAGCCTCGGGAGTCATCGCTGATGCCGAGGCGTCGTACTGAAGGAGATTTCGGATCGACTCCCCGATGGGGGTGGCACCCGGCTCCCTCAGGACAACCACCTCACGCTCCAGGGAGAGCAGGAACTCCGCCAAACGGCGAATCTGGGTGGATTTGCCACACCCCTCCGACCCCTCGAATGTGATGAAAAGACCGGCTTGTGCCATGAATCATGTCATCATAACGCTTTGGCGAATCCGTTGAAGCGTTAAAAAATCCTTCAGAAGCTCTTTGGTTTTCCTTTTTTACATCCGCTCGGGAACACCGATTCCGAGGAGTGAAAGACCAGTCTTCAGCACCTCGGAGGTGACTTTGGCCAAAGCGAGTCTTGAAAAACGAAGGTCACCCTCGGACTTCAGGATCGGGCAGGCCTCGTAGAAACGGTGGAATGAGTCGGCTAACTCGTAGAGGTAGAGGCAGAGGAGATTTGGACGCTGATCCTCAAGAACAGCATGCAGAACCTCACCAAACTTGAGAATCTGGAGGGTGAGAGCTCGCTCGGCAGGATCAGAAATCGTGATCGAAGATGAGGCTGTCGCAATCGCTTCACCCATACCTTCACTCTCGGCCTTCCGAAAAATGGACCGGATCCGCACATACGCATTCTGCAAATAGGGAGCGGTATTCCCCTGGAAGGAGAGCATTTTCTCCCAAGAGAAGACGTAGTCGGTGAGCCGGTGCTGCATCAGGTCGGCATACTTCACGGCGCCGAGGCCAATCAGGCGAGCGATCTCCTCCTGATCGGTCTTCGGTAGATCGGGATTCTTCTCAGCGACGACGGCGAGGGCCCGCTCGATCGCCTCATTGAGAAGGCCTCCCAGTTCGACATTCTCTCCTGAACGGGTCTTCATCATCTTGCGGTCCTCTCCGAGGATGCTACCGAAAGCGATGTGACGTAGGTCGGTCTTGATCCCCATCTTGCGCCCAGCGGCAAAGACCTGCTCGAAGTGGAGTTGCTGCGGAGCTCCCGTGACATACCAGACGGCATCGGGCTTCCATCGCTGCTCACGATACTCGAGGGTAGCCAAATCGGTGGTGGCATAGAGGAAGCCGCCATCGCTTTTACGGATCAGGCAAGGCTTCTCCTCCATGGCAGGAAGCTCGGGGAAGAAGATGCAGACGGCTCCCTCGCTGAGTTGAGCGATCTTCTCGGCGAGCAACCGCTCCACCAGTGGTCCCAAGGCGTCGTTGTAAAAGCTCTCACCAAGACGCTCATCGAAGGTGATGTCGAGCAGCTCGTAGAGGCGCTCAAATTCCCTCCAGGAGAGAGCGACAGCTTGTTTCCAAATCTCGAGATTCTCTGCATCCCCCTGCTGGAGTTTCACCAACTCATGGCGAACCGTCTCCTTCAGGGCCGAATCATTCTCCTCCAGTGCATTGACCTCGCGATAGAGACGAACAAGTTCGGCAATCGGGGCCTGCTCGAGCGACTCCCTATTGAGGAGGTGCTTCCAGCCGTAGATGACCTTGCCGAACTGAGTGCCCCAATCACCGATATGGTTGTCGGTGATGACCTGGTGACCGAGATGACGGGCGATTCGCGCAAGGGAGTCACCCAGAATCGTGCTTCGGATATGGCCGACATGCATCGGCTTGGCAACATTCGGGGAGCTGAAATCGATGATAATGGTCTTCGGCTTCTCAACGGATACCACGCCGAGATGCTTGTCGTTCCTGATGTCATTGAGCGCATCGGAGAGAGCGCTCTCCCGGACCTTGAAATTGATGAATCCCGCTCCCGCTACCGAAGGAACTTCGCAGAGATCCCCTACCTTGAGATGTTCGAGGATTGATGAGGCAACCTCGCGCGGATTTTTCTTCAATGCCTTCGCGGCGACCATGGCTGCATTGGTCTGAAAATCGCCGAACCGTGGATCGGCCGAGGGGGTCACCACTGCAAGCGACTCATCAATCCCGGCTATACCGAGAGCAACTGCCAAGCGTGAAGTGAGCGTGGAGAGTAGGGAACTCATACGTAGGCTCTTGGTCTTTTAGTTGAATACTATCTAAACCTCAAAATGACTCAGCCCTATTAGCCTTACAGTGTAACGGCTAGTAGTCGTACTTAAGCCTTGGCTTAAGTACGCTTCCGACTGAAGACCTCGAGAATCGATTTGGCATCGCTTGCTCCGCCAAGTTCTGTACGCACGGCGGGATCGTTCAGGAACTTCGCAATCGCAGCCAAGGTCCTGAGGTGGGTCTGAAATTGATCTTTTGGTACCAGGAAGAGGACGATGAAATGAACAGGCTTCCCGTCGAGTGACTCGAAATCGATTCCTGTCTTGGAGCGACCGAAGCATGCGGTTACCTGCTGGACCGCATCGCAACTGGCATGAGGGATGGCGATACCGAAGCCGATCCCAGTACTCATCGTCTCCTCGCGATGACGCAGGGATTCAATCGCTTCCTCCCTATGCGAGACATCGAGTTGCCCCTCCTCAACAAGTCGGTTAACAATCTCCTCGATGGCCTGCCACCGATCGGTGGCGACCATCTCGGGGATGATCAAGTCCTCGGAGAGGAGGCTTGCAAGTGTCATATGAGGTTGATCCCCGAGTGGGGGATCAAAAGGTGTCTTTAAGAGACTAATTAGGCTGCTTCTTCGGCAGGGGCCTCGCCGGACTCTTCGCCCAAGGCATAGCGGACAAATTTGCTGATGACAATCTTGTCACTCAGCTCCTTCTCCTTGCTTGCCACGAGATCCTTGACGGTGATATCGGGGTTCTTGATGCAAGCCTGCTCAAGGAGACAGGTGGTGCTGTAGAACTTGTCCATCTTTCCGTCGACGATCTTCTCGACGATATTGTCAGGCTTGCCTGCGACCTGGGCTTTGTAAATCTCGCGCTCGGAAACCACAAGAGAAGGCTCGACCTGATCGCGGGAGATACAGGTGGGATGCGCGGCGGCGATCTGCAGAGTGATATCCTTCACCATTTCACGGAAGCTCTCGCTCTTTGTCGTTGCCTCGTTACCACAGGCGATCTCAACAAGGACGCCCACCTTGCCCTGAAGGTGGATGTAGGAAGCAACAAGGCCTCCCTCGAGTTGGAAACGTGCGAAACGGCGAACAACCATATTCTCACCGAGCGCGGCGATGGTCGTAGCGATCGAGTCCTTGAAGAGGATCCCCTTGGAATCAGGAGACTCGAGCAGGCTCTCAACAGTCTCTGCCTTGGATGCAGCGATCTCCTCACTGACCTCCTTAACAAATTTGGTGAAGATATCGTTCTTGGCAACAAAATCGGTCTCGCAGTTGATCTCAACAAGGACACCAACTTTTCCGCTCGGTTGGATGAAGGAGACAACGGCACCTTCCTTGGCGTGACGTGAGGCCTTCTTGCCGGCACTGGCGATTCCTTTCTGGCGGAGGAGAGCCTCAGCCTTCTCGATGTCGCCGCCCGCCTCGGTGAGGGCGCGCTTGCAGTCCATCATTCCGGCGTTGGTTTTCTCGCGAAGAGCCTTGACGATTGCTGGGTTAATATCAGCCATGATTTTGGATGGTTGGTATGAAGGTATAACGATGGGTGGCGTCGGGCTTATTCAGCAACGGCTGCAAGCTCTTCGGTCTCAGTGGGGGCCGCTGCACGGACGCCACCACGGGACTTGGAGATCACATCGACAAGTTTCTGAAGAATAATGCGGATTGCACGGATCGCGTCGTCGTTGCCGGCAATGGGATAGTTGATCTCCTCGGGGTTGCTGTTGGAATCAACGATGGCAACGATGGGAATACCAAGGCGGCGAGCCTCGGCGACGGCGATCGTCTCCTTGACGGTGTCGATGATGACAATGGCGTCAGGCTGCTTGTCCATATCGAGAACTCCCTCGAGATTGTGACGGATCCTGTTTGCCTCACGGCGCAGGGCGGATGCCTCTGCTTTGTTGATCTTGTTGAAGCCGGCGCTCTTCTCGAGGGCCTCGAAGTCACGAAGCTTGGAGACGCTCTTGCGAATGGTGACGAGGTTGGTGAGGGTGCCACCGAGCCAACGCTGGTTGACATAGTACTGTCCGCAGGCCTGTGCGGCCTCCTTCACTGCCTCCTGGGCCTGCTTTTTGCAGCCAACAAAAAGGATCTTCCCTCCACGACCTGAGATGTCCGAAAGGAACACTCCAGCCTTGGCGAGTTGCTCGACCGTCTTGGAGAGATCGATGATGTGGATTGAGTTTTTCTCCTCAAGGATGAAATCCTTCATGCGGGGATTCCAGCGCTTGGTCTGGTGACCATAATGGACACCGGCTTCAAGGAGTTCTGTCATTGCTTCTACGGACATGGGAATACGTGGTTTGGGGCTTTGTTACTTGATTAATTAATTACAGAGTGGCTTCTTCGGCGACTTCATCACCCTCAAACAGGGTTGGCTCTCCGAGATGGACGAGTTCAAAATTGCGGTTCGACTTGAAGCCGGTTCCCGCAGGAATGAGGTGACCCATGATGACGTTCTCCTTGAATCCACGGAGCCTGTCAGATTTGCCAAGGGTGGCCGCCTCGGTGAGGACCCGGGTGGTGTCCTGGAAGGATGCGGCGGAGATGAAGCTGTCGGTTTCGAGTGAGGCCTTGGTGATACCAAGGAGAACAGGAGCTGCCTCTGCAGGCTTGCCACCTTTGGCGCTGACGCGCTCGTTCTCGCCCTCGAACTCAAGGCGGTCAATCTGATCGCCCCAGAGCAACGTGGTGTCACCTGGATCGGTGATCTTCACCTTGCGGAGCATCTGACGGACGATGATCTCGATGTGCTTGTCGTTGATCTCCACACCCTGGAGGCGGTAAACCTCCTGAACTTCGTTGAGCAGGTGCTCCTGGAGCTCCTGAGGTCCGCAGACATCGAGGATCTCGTGGGGAACCACAGGCCCTTCGGTGAGTTGCTGGCCTTTCTTCACAAAATCACCCTTGAAGGCGATGATGTGCTTGGAAAGAGGGATGAGGTGCTCCTCTTCGGATCCTGTCTGAGGATCACGGACGATGAGTTTGCGCTTACCGCGGACCGTGCCACCGATGTCAACGACGCCGTCGATGCGTGCAATTTCGCAGGCATCCTTCGGACGGCGAGCCTCGAAGAGCTCGGCAACACGTGGCAGACCGCCGGTGATGTCCTTGGTCTTCGCGATCTTACGAGGAGTCTTGGCAAGTCGCTGACCGGCTTGAACTTTTTCGCCTTCCTTGACCTCAAGGTGAGCGCCGGCTGGAATCGAGTAGCTGGCCAAGATCTCCTTCTTGTCATCGACAATGACAATCTGGGGATGCAGGTCATCCTTGTGCTCAATAAGCACGGTCCCCATGACGCCGGTTTCGTCGTCAACTTCCTTGCGGATGGTGACACCAGCGATCATGTCACGGAATTCGATCTTACCGGTCTTTTCAGTGATGATCGGAACGTTGTAGGGATCCCATTGGACGAAGGTTTCACCCTTCTTGACGGTACCACCATCAGCGATAGAGAACACGGAACCGAGGACCACAGGGTAACTCTCGAGCTCGCGGCCATCCTTGCCATGGACTCCCACGGTGCCGTTCTTGGAGAGCACGATGAAGGTGCCATCCAATGCCTGCACGGCGCGGAGGTCGTTGTATCGGACGATACCGTCGTTCTTTGCCTTGATGATTGGCTGCTTGAAGGTCTGGCTGGCCGTTCCGCCGACGTGGAAGGTTCGCATGGTAAGCTGGGTTCCCGGCTCGCCGATCGACTGGGCCGCAATGATACCGACGGCCTCGCCGAGTCCGATCATGAGCCCGGTGGAGAGGTTACGGCCGTAGCACTTGGCGCAAACACCGCGCTTGTTCTCGCAGGTGAGGACGGAGCGGATCTTGAGCTGCTCGTGGCCGACCTTGTCGAGGGCAGCGGCGGTTTCCTCGTCGATGAGGTTGTTCGCCTTGATGATCGGCGTGTTGGTTACCGAGTCCTTGACGGTCTCGCAACTGACTCGTCCGATAATGCGCGTGGCCAGAGAAACAACTTCCTCGTCACCCTCGTAGATTGGGCGGACGACGATGCCGTTCACCGTTCCGCAATCCTCACTGGTGATGATCACGTCTTGGGCTGCATCGACAAGTTTGCGGGTGAGATACCCGGAATCAGCGGTCTTGAGCGCGGTGTCGGCAAGTCCCTTACGGGCTCCGTGAGTCGAGATGAAGTACTCGAGCACCGAAAGACCTTCGCGGAAGTTCGAGAGAATCGGACGCTCGATGATCTCGCCGGAAGGCTTGGCCATCAGACCACGCATGCCGGCCAACTGCTTGACCTGGGTACGGTTGCCTCGGGCTCCGGAGTCAACCATCATGAACACGGGATTAGCCTCGCGGCGACCGTCGTTGTGTTCGAGTGTACGGAAGAGTGCGTTGGCGATCTCTTCACCGGTGTGGGTCCAGATATCCTGCACCTTGTTCTTGCGCTCACCATCGGTGATGATACCGCGGCGATACTGCTTCTCGACTTCGGTGATCTGCTTCTGGGCGGTCTCGATGAGCACGGCCTTCTCCTTCGGAATGATCATGTCATTGATACCGATGGAGGCACCTGCGCGAGTCGCCTCGCGGAATCCGAGCTCCTTGAGCTTGTCGAGGGTCTCGACGGTGCGGGCCTGACCGACGGCCTTGTAGCAGCGCCAGATAATATCGGAGAGCTGCTTCTTACCGGCGACCTTGTTGTAAAAACCAAGTTCCTTGGGCCAGATCTGATTGAAGAGAACACGACCAACCGTGGTCTCGATCACAGCAAGCTCCTCGTTTCCGTAGACCGTCTTTGTCCCACGATCGGGATTCTGGAATCGGATACGGGTGTGGATCTTGACGCTCTTTTCCGAGAGTGCGAGCTCGACTTCGCTCGACTCGGCGAAGAGAGGCAGGCGGACCTCGGCTGCTTTCGCATCCTTAACGCCAACATTGCGGGGATTCTGCGTCAGATAATAGCAACCGAGCGGAATGTCCTGCGAAGGGTTGGTGATCGGCTTGCCGCTGGAAGGCGAAAAGATGTTGTTCGGAGCCAGCATCAAGGTGCGGGCCTCAAGCTGTGCCTCAACGGAGAGAGGAACGTGTACAGCCATCTGGTCACCATCGAAGTCGGCGTTGTAGGCCGTACAAACGAGCGGGTGAACGCGGATTGCCTCACCTTCGATCAGGATCGGCTCGAAAGCTTGGATCGAGAGACGGTGAAGGGTCGGTGCACGGTTCAGGAGAACGGCATGGCCTTTGGTGACCTCTTCCAGAATGTCCCAAACCTCGGGGGTCTGGCGCTCGATGAGCTTCTTGGCGCTGCGTACGGTGTGCACGTAGCCGAGCTCTTTGAGGCGGCGAATGATAAATGGCTCGAAGAGAACAAGCGCCATCTTCTTGGGAAGACCGCACTGGTTAAGCTTAAGTTCGGGTCCGATAACGATGACCGAACGACCGGAGTAATCGACGCGCTTGCCGAGCAGGTTCTGACGGAAGCGGCCGCCCTTACCCTTGAGCATGTCGCTAAGGGACTTGAGGGGACGATTAGCGGCTCCGGTGACGGCACGGCCGTGACGACCATTGTCATAAAGGGCATCGACAGCCTCTTGAAGCATGCGCTTCTCGTTGCGGATGATGACCTCGGGGGTCTTCAGCTGGAGAAGGGTGCGTAGACGGTTATTACGGTTGATGACGCGACGGTAGAGATCATTGAGATCCGATGTCGCGAAACGTCCACCCTCCAGAGGAACAAGAGGGCGGAGGTCGGGAGGGATAACAGGGAGAACACTCAGGATCATCCACTCGGGACGGGTCTTTGATCCCATGAAGCCCTGCACAAGCTTGAGGCGCTTCGCAAGCTTCTTGCGGATCTGCTTGCTCTTGGTCTGGGTCATCTGCTTTTCGATCACCTGCTGCTCCTCGAGCAGATCGAGGTTCTCAAGCAGTTTGCGTATCGCTTCGGCACCCATGCCGGCGGTGAAGTCCTCGCCGTACTGGTCCTCAGCCTCGCGATACTCGTTCTCGGTGAGCAGCTGACCCTTTTCGAAGGGGGTCTTGCCCGGATCGATCACGATGTAATCCTCGTAATAGATGACGCGCTCAAGCTGACGACCGGTCAGGTCGAGCATGAGGCCGATGCGCGAAGGCATGCACTTGTAGAACCAAATGTGGGAAACCGGCACGGCCAAATCGATGTGGCCCATCCGCTCACGACGGACGCGACTCAGGCAGACCTCGACGCCGCAACGATCGCAGACAACATTCTTGTGCTTGATGCGCTTGTACTTACCGCAGGAGCACTCCCAGTCCCGAGTAGGACCGAAGATACGCTCACAAAAGAGACCACCCTTCTCGGGCTTGAAGGTCCGGTAGTTGATGGTCTCGGGGTTCTTGATCTCTCCTTTGCTCCAACTACGGATCGTGTCCGGGTTGGCGACGGTGATACCGACCTCATCAAAGGAGGCCTTGATGGGATCTGTCAGAATGTCTGGTGCTGCCGCAAGTGCTGTGTCGCTCATAGTAAGTGGAATGCTGCTGGCTTGGTAAGTGGTGTGGGTCTGCTTCGCGTGTGACTAGTTGCTCGGTTAAGCAGCTGTATCGATGAAGGAACGGGGTTCGTCCTTGCCTCCGACCTGGACATCGAGTCCGAGTCCCTGCATTTCCTTGATGAGCACGTTGAAGGACTCGGGGATACCGGCCTCCAGAGAGTTGTCCCCCTTGACGATGCTCTCGTAGATGCGCGTACGTCCCTGCACGTCGTCGGATTTGACGGTGAGCAGTTCCTGAAGCGTGTAGGCCGCGCCATAGGCTTCGAGTGCCCAAACTTCCATCTCACCGAAGCGCTGTCCTCCGTACTGAGCCTTTCCACCGAGCGGTTGCTGGGTGACCAGGGAGTAAGGACCGACTGCACGAGCGTGGATCTTGTCGGCCACAAGGTGTCCGAGCTTCAGCATATAGATGATGCCGACAACAACCTCTTGATCGAATGCCTCGCCGGTGCGTCCGTCAAAGAGCTGGGACTTGCCGTTCTCCTGAATCCAAGAGAAGCCCTCTTTCTGACCGGCTTCCTTGAGGTACTCGCGGATACGGGTCTCGGGAATTCCGTCAAAGACAGGGGTTGCAACTTTGAATCCAAGGGCCTTGGCTGCGACACCCAAATGGGTTTCGAGAACCTGACCGACGTTCATGCGGCTAGGCACGCCCAACGGATTGAGCACGATATCGACGGGAGTTCCGTCGGAAAGGAACGGCATGTCCTCCTCGGGAACAATCTTGGCGACGACACCCTTGTTACCGTGGCGTCCTGCCATCTTGTCACCGACGGAGAGCTTACGCTTGCTGGCGATGAAGACCTTGACCTGCTTGATGATGCCGGGATCGACGTCATCACCGCTCTCGACACGTCCGAGATTCTCTTCCTTCTCGTTCTCGAGGTCGGCGAAGCGGTGCTCAAACTGCCCGATGATCTCGCGGATCTTGTTGCGGATCGGGCTCGGGTCGATCTCGACCACATTGTAGACGCCCGCCAACTTACGCAGGAGCATCTTGGTGATCTTGCGATTGGCAGGGATGATGATCTCACCAGTCTCGCCGTTTACGACGTCGAGCGGGATCTTCTCACCGAGAAGCACGTTGGCAAGGCCTTCCGTGAGCTGCTCGAAGAGTTCTTCCTTACGCTTCTTGTTATCGTCTTGGATCATCTTCTGCTGACGCTTCGACTCGGACGGGGTCATCTTGATCTTGGCGGCCTTCTCCTTGGAAGAGACACGCACATCCATGACGATCCCGTAGGTTCCCGAAGGAACGGTGAGCGAGGTGTCCTTAACGTCTGCCGCCTTCTCGCCGAAGATGGCTCGGAGAAGACGCTCTTCGGGAGCAAGTTCGGTCTCACTCTTAGGAGTGATCTTACCGACAAGGATGTCGCCGGGCTTCACCTCGGCGCCGATGCGGATAACGCCGTCGGGTCCAAGGTTCAGAAGAGCTTCCTCGCTGACGTTCGGAATATCACGGGTGATTTCCTCAGGTCCAAGCTTGGTATCACGGGCTCCGATCTCAAACTCATCGATATGGATGGAGGTATAGACATCCTCCTTGACCACGCGCTCGGAGATCATGATCGCATCCTCAAAGTTATAACCGTTCCAAGGCATGAACGCGACGAGCACGTTGCGACCAAGTGCGAGCTCACCATTCTCGGTGTTCGGACCATCCGCAAGCACATCACCCTTCTTGATCACCTGGCCCTTTTTGACGATGGGCTTCTGGTTGATGCAGGTGCTGCTGTTGGAGCGCATGAACTTGCGCAGGTCATAGACATGAACGCCGTTCTCGGGATCATCCTTGATCTTCTTCTTACCCTCGGGAAGCTCACCATCCTTGGTGACAATGATGCGCTGGGAATCAACGGAAGCGATCTTGCCGTTGGACTCGGAGACGATCACCGCACGAGAATCACGGGCGACACGACCCTCCATTCCAGTTCCGATGATCGGAGCATCAGAGACAAGGAGAGGAACACCCTGGCGCTGCATGTTCGAGCCCATGAGCGCACGGTTGGCGTCATCGTGCTCAAGGAACGGAATCAGGCCGGCGGCCACGGAGACAAGCTGCTTCGGAGAGACATCCATGTACTGAACCTTCTCGGGTTCGATCTCGACGAAGTCGCCGCGGAAACGAGAGGAGACGGTCTCGCCGAGGAGTTTGCCCTTGGCATCGACGGTTGAATTCGCCTGAGCGACATAGAAATTCTCATCACGATCGCCTGTCAGATACTCGATATCATCGGTGACACGACCATTGACCACCTTTCTATACGGCGTCTCGATGAAACCGAAGTCGTTCACACGGGCGTACGTGCTCAGCGAGCTGATCAGACCGATATTCGGGCCTTCAGGGGTCTCGATCGGGCAGATACGTCCGTAGTGGGATGGGTGCACGTCGCGAACCTCAAATCCTGCACGCTCGCGGGAGAGACCTCCAGGCCCAAGGGCCGAAAGACGACGCTTGTGTGTGAGCTCGGAGAGAGGATTCGTCTGATCCATGAACTGACTCAGCTGGGAACGACCGAAGAAGTCGCGCACGACGGCGCTCAGGGACTTCGGATTGATCAGCTTCTGAGGTGTGATGTGATCGACGGAAGGGTCATACAGGGCCATGCGCTCGCGTACGAGGCGCTCCGTGCGGGAGAGTCCGACGCGGCACTGGTTGGCAAGCAACTCTCCGACTGTGCGGACACGACGGCTACCGAGGTGATCGATATCATCGAGCATTCCTTCACCCTTGCGGAGTTTGAGAAGATAACGCATCGACTCAACGATATCCTCCTTGCGAAGGACGCGGTCCTCGATCTTGGGATCAAGGCCGAGCTTTTGCTGTATCTTGTGACGACCGACGCGACCGAGGTCGTAGCGCTTGGCATCGAAGAAAAGACGCTTGAGCATGCCACGAGCATTCTGGACAGTTGGAGGATCGCCAGGGCGAAGCTTGCGGTAGATATCCTTAAGAGCCTCTTCCTCACTGTGGGCGGGATCACGCTTCAGAGACTTCACAATCGTGTCGTCGTCCTTAGTGTCGATGACCTTTACTGTGCTGTGACCGGCACGGATCAGATCGCGAATGACTGCGGGAGTCAGCGGTTCGTAAGCACGTGCGATGATCGCGTCGCCCTCGCGGACATCTGCGAGAAGCACCTTGGTGCTGATCTCTTCTTCATCGAGCTTGTCTGAGAGCTTGAGGCTTTCAATCTTGTAGAAGAGTGCTGCGATCTCCTCGTCCGTGGGGAAACCGAGAGCACGCAGGAACGTGGTTGCAAGGAACTTGCGACGGCGCTTGCGACGATCAAGGTAGACATAGAGCAGGTCGTTCGTATCAAACTGAACCTCGGTCCAGGAACCGCGATCTGGAATGATGCGGAACCCATGAAGCAGCTTACCATTGAGGTGTATGTCGGACTCAAAACAGATACCGGGAGAGCGGTGCAACTGGCTCACCACAACGCGCTCGGCGCCATTGACCATGAAGGTTCCTGACTTGGTCATGAGAGGAATCTCTCCCATGTATACCTTCTCTTCCTTGGTGGACTTTTCGTCCTTGTAACGGAATGTAACGTAGAGCGGCGCGCTGTAAGTCTCACCCTCGATCTGGCATTCAAAAGGACCGATCTTCGGCTCCTCCAGATGATAGCTTACGAAATCAAGCGAAGACTTCTCCTCGAAGCCATAGATCGGGAAGAACTCGCGGAAGACGGCCTGAAGGCCCACGTTCTTACGCTTGGAAGGCTCGACGCCCGTCTGGAAAAATTCCTCGTAGGACTTGATCTGCAGTTCGATGAGGTTGGGCGGTTGGATGGCCTCGTGAAGTTTGCCGAAGTTGATTCTTTCAGACATGGTGCAGGATCTTGGGTGGCGCTTGGGTGACGATACGGGGTGCCTTGATGGCGTTCTTTTCTTTACCGGCTAACGCCGGCTGAAAAGGGAGAGTGTTTTGTGCTCGGGGGAGAGACGGGAAAAACGGAAGGCAAAAGAGCCGCCAGTTGAGGAGTTCCCAAAAGATGCAGGGAATTCCGCGCGGGCGGCGAAAAGATGTTTTTGACTAAGCGTCGTGTGACCGTGTTGCAGGGCTCGGGACTGGTGGAACTTTCCTTTGTACGTCGTTCCGGCCATCGAGTCAACTGGGAAACCCCAGAAAACAACGATGACCGGAAATGAATGACGTGGCAGTCGGAGACTACTTGATCTCGACCTTGGCTCCAGCGGCCTCGATCTTTTTCTTGATCTCTTCGGCCTCTTCCTTGCTGGCGCCTTCCTTGATTGCCTTGGGAGCGCTCTCAACAAGGGCCTTTGCCTCTGCGAGACCGAGTCCTGGGACTGCGGCGCGGACTTCCTTAATGACGCCGATCTTGTTGGATCCGGCTTCCTTGAGGATGACGTCGAAGGAGGTCTTCTCCTCGGCGGCGGCGGCAGGTGCGCCAGCGGCACCACCACCAACGGCGGCGACGGCGACAGGAGCGGCAGCGCTCACGCCCCACTTCTCTTCGAGGGCCTTCACGAGATCAGCGATCTGGAGGACGGTGAGGTTGCTGAGTTGATCAACTAGTGCAGTATTATCGGACATGGTGTTGTTTGGATTTTGATGCTGTCGCGTCCCGAAGCCTCAGGACATTTGAGTCCGGCAGCCGCCGGCCCGACAGTTCATCGTGTTGTGTTTCCTTCACCCGTCGTGGCTTCGTACGCCGGGAGAAATTTTTTTGGTTAATAAGGTATTTGGAATATTAAGAGAGACCTGCCGCTTACTCGGCAGCCGGAGTCTCCGTGGGAGCGGATTCTGCCACGACCTCAGCAGCGGGTGCCTCGGTTGCAGGGGCTTCTGTAACTGGAGCCTCGGCAACGGGTTCGGATGCTGGAGCTTCGGCAACAGGTTCGGATGCTGGAGCTTCGGCAACAGGAGCAGCCGGAGCCTTCTCGGCAATCGCCGCAAGGACGCGGGCCAGACTGGCGCCCGGCTCGTTGAGCGTGCGCACCAGTTTGGTGGCAGGACTGAGCAGGAGACCGAGAAGCTGGGCCTGAAGGACTTCCTTCGGAGGAAGGTCGGCCAAAGCGATCACCTGTGCGGTGTCGAGGATCGAATTATCAAGGATACCGACACGGATCTTAGGCTTCTCGAATTCTACTGCAAAGGTCTTGAGGATCTTTGCGGAAGCGCAGATGTCTTTGTCACCGACCACAAAAGCCGTCTGACCCGTCAGGTGGGCATCGAGCTCTGGTAGACCGGCGTCCTTGATGGAACGGCGGAGGAAGGTGTTTTTGATGACGGTCAGAGAGGCTCCGGCACCACCCAGGCGGTTACGGAGTTCTGCAAAATGATTCACGTTCATCCCGCCGTATTCGACGACGATGAGGAAAGGAGAGTTGTTGAGGCGCAGCTTGACGTCCTCTACGATCGTGGGTTTCTCGGGGCGCATGGTGGTAGGTCCTTGGTTCCTCGTGTATAGGTTAGTTCTTCAGGAATGGTGCCGCATCGATCAGGATGCCGGGCAGCATTGTTGCAGCCAGAGTGACTGATTCGACAAAGGCACCCTTGGCTGTTGCTGGGCGCGACTTGATCACCGCCTCAATAACGGCACGGCCGTTGTCGAGAAGCTGTTCCTCACTGAAGGAGAACTTACCGACAGGAACGGCGATGTTGCCATTTTTATCGAGCTTGAACTCGACACGTCCGGCCTTCACCTCCTGCACCGCCTTGGCGGTGTCGTCACTGACCGTTCCGGTCTTCGGGTTAGGCATGAGACCGCGAGGTCCGAGAACCTTACCGAGCTTACGAACCTCGGTCATGGCTGCTGGAGTCGCAATCGCTACGTCGAAATCGGAAAAGCCGCTCTGTACCTTCTTCAGAAGGTCTTCAAAACCAACGAACTCTGCCCCTGCTTCCTGTGCTGCCGTAGCGGCTGCACCAGTTGCAAAGACAAGGACGCGAACGTTCTTACCGCTACCATGAGGAAGTGGGCAGGTGCCACGAACCATCTGGTCGCTCTGCTTAGGATCAACACCAAGTCGCATCGAGACGGTGACCGTCTGGTCGAACTTGGTGGGAGGCATCTTCTTGAGGACGTTCAGAGCGTCGCTCAATGGATATTTGCGCCCCTGCTCAACGAGCTCGTTGGCGGCGCGGTAACGTTTGCTGCGGGTGTTTTGCATTTTGTGGTGCAGTTCAAGCGGTCCGAAGACCTCCTGCGGTTGGTTGTGTTAAAATTACGCTTCGCCCTCTTTACGCCTCAATTTCGATTCCCATCTGGCGTGCAGTGCCGCAGAGGGTGCGGAAGGCTGCTTCCTCGCTGCGGGCATTCATGTCCTTCATCTTGATCTTCACAAGGTCCATGACCTGCTTCTTGGTAAGCTTGGCCACCTTAACCTTGTTCGGCTCCTTGGAACCGGAAGCAATCCCTGCGGCTTTCTTGAGAAGAACGCCTGCGGGAGGCTGCTTGGTGATGAAGGTGAAGCTCTTGTCCTTGTAGACGGTGATGACCACAGGAAGGATGTCGCCGGCCTGTTTCTGCGTGGCGGCATTGAACTCCTTACAGAAGGCCATGATGTTGACACCCTGCTGACCGAGTGCTGGACCAACTGGAGGCGCTGGATTGGCCTGTCCGGCGGGGATCTGAAGCTTGATCTGTCCTGTGATTTCTTTGGCCATGGTTCGAGTTGGTGGAAGGAGTTTAGAAAGCGTGTGAAACGATATTCGAGAGAGTCCCTAGTGCCGATTCCGGCGAAAAAGGTTGGCAATAAAAGCTGATCTGGTTCTTATGGGCAAGAGATTTCTTGATTTTTTTATTGTAGTGCCGCGGAAGTTCTTTCCCTCACTAGCCAAAAACAGCTCCCTTCAAGTTCGGGTTGATCTGTTGCCATAGAAGGGTGAACATGATGTTGTGCGCCTTCAGCAACCTCATCAAACAGAAACCGAGCTGACAGGCTCGCTGCTTGTGGCTTTGCCTAGCCTCGTGGATCCGAATTTCCGGCGCACTATCCTCTTTCTGACCCACCACGATCAAGAGGGTGCCATGGGCTTCATTCTAAACCGCCCCCGGAATGAATGCTTGGGACAACTGGCCGATGCTCCTGAAGAGGTTGCTGACGTGCCTGTTTTCAGCGGCGGTCCTGTGGAACCGAAGAACCTCATCCTGACGCACCTGCTCTGGAAGAAATCAGGTGTGCGTTTCCAATCTCTCGGAGAGGAGGATCTGCCCCTGCTGGATTCCAAAAAAAACTCGAAAGAGAATCAGACACTCCGAGCCTTCACGGGCTATGCTGGATGGACTGGGGGACAACTCGAACAGGAGATTGATGAAAAATCATGGCACCTCCTCAAGCCCTCGCCCGCCATACTGCAACCCGTGCACACCTTGGAGGATGGCATCAAGCTCTGGAAGGGAATCATGAAGGACCTGGGATCGATGTATTATCTTCTCGCCCAAGCTCCTGATGATGTTTCGAGGAATTAATCCTTCGTTAGATCTTCCCCTGCTTCTTAAGCCAATCGGCCGTTGCCGCAAGAGTCCCGGAAAGTGATCTGGTAGGCTTCCAGCTAAACTCCTCCTCGAAAGGCTTCCCATCACAGACCCATCGGTCGGGTAGGATCTCGCGAACCCGGTCACGACCGAGACTGGGAGCTGCGGTACGCCAGGCCGGCACGGCGTCGATCACGAGCGAGGCGAGTTGGATTAACACCTGCGGTAGCGAGAGCGTTACTCCCTGGGCACCGATCACCTGCGCCGCTGTGGAGATTAACTCCGAGTCGGTGATCGTGCCTCCTGAGCCGAGATAAAAGGGCCCGTACTTCTCCCAGTCGGCGGGTGCGACCAATGCAGAGGCTAGGATCGCATCGCAGAGATCCTCAACATCAATCCAGCTGTACTGCTTGGCCTTGAACCCCGGTTTTACCCTGATAGCTCCCGCCGCCATTTTGAAAAGCGGCAGGGTGGCGGCATCGCGAGGACCCAGAACCATTGGGGGACGCAGGATCAGGAGGCGACGACCAAGGCGATTTCGGAGCTCTCTCTCCATCGTGAGCTTCGAGGCGCCATAGAGCGAGACGGGTTGATCCTGATCATCCATTGAGCGGGCATTCATCCCCTGCGGCGTAGGACCTCCGGCAGCCTGAGAGGAGAGGACAATGACCCTGGTTGTTCTCGGCAACTGTGCCATCAGACGCAGGGTTCCCTCCACATTCGTTTCAAAATACTCCTCGCGACGTCGCCCGAAGAGGAGCCCCGCCGCATGGATGACAAGATCTGGAGCGGCATCTGGAGGAAGCTCCCAGAAATTTCCGGCGACACGGCACGGGATGAATCGATCGTCGGAGATCCCCTCCCCATGCAACTGCGAATGGAGCTTCTCCGGATCACGGACAGGCAGAATGATCCGGCGCCACCGCCGTTCACGATGGAGTCTCATCAGGAGATTCCGTCCGACGAATCCCGTGGATCCGGTCAGGAGAAGTTCCATGGGGCGTGGAGTCTAATCCTGGGTCAGGCCAGCGACTTCTCGTAGAGCTCGTAGGTGCGGGAGTGGTGGCCACCCATGAGTTCCGCAGCCTCGAGGATTTCCACATTGTTCGCTTCGACCCAAGAGACCTCGGAAACCTCATACTTGGCTTTTGCGATACGAAAACTCTCAAAGAAGAGCAGCGCACTAAGTCCCTTGTCCCGGTAGGCCGGCTCGACTCCCAGCACAGTGAGGCGGTCGGTCTTGATCTTCTGGACCTGGAGTCGCAGGGCCATCTCCAGAAAACGCAAGATTCCCTTGCGTCCGCGAGAGGCATGGAAAACTTCGTTCACGTTCGGCAAAGCCAAGGAGAAACCAACGTCGCGACCATCCACGCACACAAAGACGATGATGCTTGGATCGGCAATCGCCTTGAGGTCATCCGCAGCATGAAGCAGATCCTCCAAGGCAATCGGATAGAATCCCCAGTTGCGGTCGAGGCATTGGTTGTAAAGGCGATGGATCGTCTCGAGTTCCTTGTTCAGGTTCTTCATGTCGATCGTGCGGATCGAGACGTTGTTCCTTTTCTTAAGCCAGTTGACGATCTTGGTGACGCGGGCGGGTGGTTCCGTATACAGGGGAACATCCCAAGCGTAGAGTGTCCTGATAACGCCAAGGCCTACGGCATTGTAGACCCCATCGTAATATGTCGGATTCCAGGGCATCGAGATGAAGGTCGGTCGGTCATTACCCTTCGTCAGCACGCCGCAATCATCATTGATCGAGGGGTTGTAGGGACCCCTCATGATGGTTAGGCCCTTATCCTTGAGGATCTTGGCGGCGGCATCGACCAGCGCCTTAGCTACCACGGGGTCGTTGATAAAATCAAAGAATCCGAAGAAACCAACCGAGTCCTTGTTGTGGTTGTTATGGGAGCGGTTAACGATTGCCGCGATCCGGCCTACAGGCTTCCCATCTTGATAAGCGATCAAGGGAGTGATCTCCCCGTGTTTTTTAAGGAAAACCGACTTCGGGCCTATGAGCCCGACGACGCTACCGGGAAACGGCGGCGTGAAGTTCGGATCCGTTCCGTGAAGAATCTCCGGAATCGACTCGAACTTCTTCAGCTCCGCCGCGCTGCGGCAGGGCAAAATCGAAAACGTTCCGGCGGCGGCCTGGTTCTGTGTATGCTGGATCATCGAAGGTTCCTAGTTCTCGTGCAATTTTAGCAAAAATGTCGAGTACCTTGTCGAGATCCTCATCAGTGTGGGTCGACATGAAGCTTGTACGGACGATTGCTTCACCATAACGGACTGCTGGGTAGATGGCGGGTATGGCGAAGACACCCTCCTCGAAGAGGCGCTGGGCAAAGGCGAAGGCCTTGGCTTCGCTACCGATGAGGATGGGAACAATAGGGCTCTGAGTAGATCCAATCTTGAAACCGATCGACTTGAAGCCCTCATGCATCTTGCGGGTGTTCTTCCAGAGCATCTCGATGCGTTCCGGTTCGGCCTGCATGATCTCGAGAGCCTTGAGAACCCCACCGGTCACGGCTGGAGCAAGTGAGGCAGTGAAGATGAAGCAGCGCGCCTTGTGCTTCACGAACTCGATCAGTTCGTTTGAACCAGAAATGAATCCGCCCATGGAGCCGAAGGACTTCGAAAAGGTTCCCATAACGATTTCGACATCGTCATTGACCCCGAAGTGATGCGCCACACCGCGTCCCTGAGGACCGACCACGCCGAGTGAGTGGGCCTCGTCGACATACATGATGGCGCCATATTCCTTGGCTGCCTCTACCATCGGAGGTAGATCGGCCATGTCGCCCGACATACTGAAAACACCATCCATGATGATCAGGCGTCCGGACTCTTCGGGAATACGCTTGAGACGATTCCGAAGGGCATCCACCGAGTTGTGACGGTAAGGAACCAGCTTTGCTGGAGCGACCTGGCATCCCTCAATGATCGAGGCATGGTTCTCACGGTCGCAGAGAATAAAGTCATCGGCCTCGGTCAGAGCAGCAAGTGCCCCTTGGTTGGCAAAGAAACCGGTAGAGAACAGAAGAGCGCTTTCTCGTCCAAGGAACGCGGCCAACGCCTCTTCCAATTCATTGTGGAGAGAGATCGTGCCATTCAAGAGACGGGAACCGGTGCATCCGGCACCAAACTTGCGAGTCGCCTCGCAGGCCGCCTCGACAATGCGAGGGTCTTGAGCCAAGCCGAGGTAGTTGTTCGACCCGATCATGATCTTCTCCTCGCCACCGCACACAACATGGTTCCCGTAGCTCTGCTCAATGCAGCGGAAATACGGGTAGAATCCTTGCGCCCGGGCATCAGCCGAATCGCTATACTCTCGGCACTTCTTGAAGAGGTCTCTGGCCATTGCTACTTGGTTAAAAAATCGCAGGAAACGGAGGACGTGTAAATGCTTTCATGCACTCTCTTGAGGCGGGAACAGAGTAGGAAGCAGTAAAAAAATCGGGGCGACAGGATTCGAACCTGCGACTTCTTGGTCCCAAACCAAGCGCTCTACCAAGCTGAGCTACGCCCCGGAGGAAGAAGACCTTATCTCCAATGCTTGGGAATGTGCAAGAAGCGTCTCCTCGAAAACGACTCAAAGCGATTCCACCGTGACGGCCGTGCCGTAGCAGAGAACTTCCGTGGCCGAGAGATTTGCGCCGAGATCGGAGGCATCGTAACGCACCCCGACAATCGCATTGGCTCCGAGTTCGACCGCGTGGGCCACCATGGCGTCGTGGGCATGTTGACGCCCCTGCTCACACATCTCGGTATACGCGCCGATGCGACCGCCGATAATGCTCTTAAGTCCTCCTAGGATTCCCTGCGCAATGGTTGGCGATCGCACAATGATGCCACGAACCATCCCCTTGTGAGAGGTGATCCGGTAGCCGGGAATGTCAAAGGTGGTGGAGACGAGCATCGGGGAAAATAGGAGCTAGGACCTAGGAGTTAGGTGAAAGGGATTAAGCAAATCAATCGTTCAGTTCGCTTGTGAGCTTTCCAGCAAACCCCCAGTTTTCGGGATCAATCTCGTCGATCACGATATGTGTCTGCTCCGGCTTTTTGCCGAGCACTGTTTTCAGTGTTTGGGTGATCTCAGAAACAATCCGAGCTTTTTGCTCTGAAGTAATTCCGTTCCGAAGAATCCTGACATTGACGTATGGCATACGAGGGTCTTGTTACGCCGCACGTTTCCCGGCGTCGACCTTGAGCCACTGCCAGAGTTTCTCGAGTCCCTCGGCAACGCGCTTCTTGGTTGCGGCAAGCTCCTCGGGTGTGAAAGTTCCGGAAGAAGGCTTCTCGGTGGCGTAGAGGTAATATTTGATCTTAGGTTCCGTGCCGGAGGGACGGACCGCGACCTTCAAACCACCAGCAACCTCAAAGACGATCATCGCCTCCTTGGGAATCAGCTCTCCCTCGGAGTCATAAAGATCCTGGGTGGCGTAATTCAAGGCGGAGATCACCTTCGCACCCTCGATCTCCGCAGGAGGAGTACCTGCGTAGGAGTCGACGAGCTTCTTGATCTTCGCGGCTCCCTCGGCCCCCTCGAAGGTGAGCGACTCACCGCGCTCGAGGTAGAAGCCATATTCCGAATAAATCCTATCAAGCAGGGTGACGACGGTGATGCCCTCATTGGCAGCATAAGCAGCCACCTCGGCAAAGCAGATGACGGCGGCGTTGCCATCCTTATCGCGGACGAAGTCGCCTGTGTTGTAGCCATAGCTCTCCTCGCCACCAAAGACGAAGAAGAGGGAATCCTTGAGCCGCGCCTCGCGGGTCTCCTCCTCGGAGAGATGACGATAATTGGCCTGAATCTCAGCTGGGAGTTTCTCCTCGTACGCACGCTGCTTGGAGCCGATGTACTTGAAACCGGTCAGGGTCTCGACGCACTTCACGCCAAAGCCGAGCGCAATCTCCTTCTGAAGATCCGTGGTGACAAGACTCTTGATCACGACGGCATGCTCACGATTCGCCTCAGTCAGGATGCCTTTTTCAAAAAGACGCTTCAAACGGTACCAGACCATCAGCGATCCGATTTGATTTCCAGTCAGCAACACCAGCTTACCGGAAGCATCCCGTGCAGCGACGCCCATGCGGTCGTCATCAGGATCGGTCGCTTGGACGAGGTCCGCCTTCTCAATGTCGGCGAGTTCCATGCCGAGTTTCAGCGCCTCGGGATACTCCGGATTAGGAGACTTGACCGTGGGGAAGAGGCCATCCGGAACCATCTGCGAGGGAACTGGCCAACATTCAACTCCCAGACGATGAAGCATCGGAACAATGATCACCCCACCCACGCCGTGAAGCGGGGTGAAGACGGTCTTGAGAGCCGGCTTACGGTGAAAAAGTTCCGGATCGACGATGAGTTTCTCGAGGCGCTCCATATAGGCCTCGTCAATCTCCCGGCCGATCTTGATCACCTCACCGCGCTTGGCTTCCGGAAGCGCCTCGTAGGAATCATCTCCGGCATTCACCAGATCGATGATTCCCTGATCATGAGGAGCGACCACTTGTCCGCCATCATCGAAGTAGACCTTATAGCCGTTGTAACCCGGAGGGTTGTGACTGGCGGTGATATTGATGCCGGCGGCTGCATTCTTATAACGAACAGCAAAGGAGAGCTCGGGTGTCGAACGCGGCCCCTCGAAAAGCAACGCGTCGCAACCAAGATCGGTCATGACCCTTGCTGCAAGGCCGGCAAACTCACGAGAGAAAAATCGAGTGTCGTAGCTGATGGCGATCGCGGGGCGTCCAGGGCGATTTTGCCGCTCATGCCACTGGCGCACATACGTGGCAAGTCCACGGGTGGCGCGGGCGATGTTATAGTCGTTCATCGCGTTGGTGCCGATGCAGGCATACTCGGGTCGACCATCAGGGCGACCGGGACCAGCCTCGGCTTTTGTGATGACCTCGCCGATCGTCTTGCCGCGCAGACCTCCCGTGCCGAAGGCCATGGTGCGGAAGAAGCGGTTATTGAGCTCATCCCAACGTCCGGATTCAGCCAGTTCGGTGATGACGGTTTCAGCCAACGGAGAGGAGCCTTTGGCAAGCATCGTGCGGATATTCTCCGCGGAGGACTTCAGAAGTGAACCGGCGGTCTCGGCCGCGGCAATGGATTCGAGGAGGGTCGACATAGGTGAAGGTTTAAACCCGCAAGCCCGTTAGTAAATCCATAAATCTCCAGAAACCCAAAACCGTCACTGTCGAGGATCACTTTCGTTCAGGGATTTCAAAGCCGGCATGAACCGGAAGATCCTCAGATGAAGAGCCGACTGCTGCTATGTATGATCCCGGAGTCACGGTCCACTCCCGGGATGCAGGGTTCCAATACGCAAGATCTCTGCGAGCGAACGGGATCGTGACCTCTCGACACTCACCCGGCTTGAGCACCACTCGAGCAAAACCGCGGAGTTCCCTGACCGGGCGCGGCACATCGGCGTTGGGAGCCTCCACATAAAGCTGAACGACTTCGGCTCCCTCCCTGCTACCAGTGTTCTTGACAGAGACAGATGTGATGAAAGCTCCCTCTTTATCTCCCGAGGAAACTACCCTCATGTCAGAAAACTCGAAGGTTGTGTAACTGAGGCCAAAACCGAAGGGGAAGAGCGGTTTGATTCCCTTGGCATCAAACCAGCGGTATCCGAGGAAAACACCCTCTGCGTAGTCATTGTTGGGAGACTTGTCCGAGTACGAGGGATAATGACCGAAAGCGGCGGAATCCTCCCAATGCCGTTCCCAGGAAAAAGGGAGTCGCCCTGAGGGATTCGTCTTTCCGAAGAGGATCTCGGCGACAGCCTCTCCTCCGGACTGCCCAGGATAGTAGGCATGCAGGAGCGCGGGGATCTTCTCGATCCATCCCTCCGTGGAGACGCTTCCTCCTGCATTGAGAACGACGATGGTGTGCGAATTCAGCTTCACTGCCTCCCTAATCATCTCTTCCTGTCCCGGAGGAAGGGTGTAGGGGCGATCGCCATCCTCCCCCTCTTGATCGAACATCTGGGGCTTTGATCCTCGATACTTGGAAGGTGATTGACTGAATCCAACACAAACAACTACCGCATCGGCCTTTTTAATGGACTCCACGAACTCCGGAGGAATAGCCGGGGTATTTTCGGCTCCATTGGCATCCATGGCCTCGGGACGCCCCTCGGTGGGATGAGTTCCGGAACGCTTCCAGGGAACAAGCATCACTTCGGCATGATCCCCGAGCACTTTCTTAACACCTTCCAAAACGCTGGTGGCGTGGAACGGATCAACGACGGAACTACCTGCACCGCCGTAGACGGCTGGATCGGCATTGTGCCCCAGGAGAACGACCTTGCGAACCTTCCCCGAGTCGAGCGGAAGCAGTCCCCCATGATTTTTCAGCAGGGTGACCGATTCACGGGCTTCCCTCAGGGCGACTGCGGCTCTGGCTGGATTATTCTTTGGTGTCGATTTCTCCTCCTGGTCCCGGTCGAACCACCCCATGCTAAATGCCACTTGGAGCTGCCTCCGGATCTTGTTATCGATGACCTCCTTGGTAACCTTCCCCTCACTGACCAGAGGATGGAGATTATTCTGGTTGAAGTAGTCCCCGCGGGGCATCTCCAGATCGAGCCCTGCATTGGCCATCCCCCGCGCGTCATAGCAGGAATCCCAATCGGACATGACGAAGCCCTGGAATCCGAACTCCTTTTTCAAGATCGTGTTGATGAGCCAATCGTTCTGGGAGGTATGAATACCATTCAGCGGGTTATAAGAAGTCATGACACACTTGACCCCAGCGTCAACAGCCATGGCAAAAGGTCTGAGGTAGAGCTCCCGAAGAGTTCGTTCGTCGATATTGGAGCTAATCTTATGACGCTCCACCTCCTGCTCGTTGGCGATGAAGTGCTTCGCGGTGGCCGCAACCCCCTTGCTCTGGATGCCTTGGATGAATGCCCCGGCGAGGCATCCAGCCAGAAAAGGATCCTCACCCGCATACTCGAAATTCCTACCGCAGGTGGGTGATCGATAGAGATTCATGCCCGGACCGAGAAGTATGTGTACACCTCGGGCTCGGCAATCGCTGCCCAAGGCCTCCCCGGCCTCCCGTGCCAGAGGTATGTCCCAGGTGGCGGCGAGCGCGATTCCGTTGGCATAGGCTGTCGCCTTTCCATGACTTCGGACCCCCATCGAGGCGTCCGACATGATGAAGGCGGGTATCCCCAATCGCTCTACTGGCTTCGTCGTGAAACCGGTGCCTCCCATCATCCCGATCTTCTCCTCAAGAGTTAAACGGCCTAGCAAATCCTCGACACGCGATTCCACAGAGGCTGATGGATCATGATACGTGTGAGTAGAATTGTCCGAAAAAACCCGAAACGGCATCAGCAGTGCCGTAAAAAAAACCGTAAGAACCATCAGGGATCCCCGCTTGAGTAGCGATTTTTTAGCCATGACGATCGATTTAAGGAGGGTCGACATGAACATAGATTTAGGCGTGAATAACTGCGCCTTCAAAGCGTTTCCAAGACTCAAATGCTGCTTCACAGGATCCTCGACAAATACAGAGCCATCTTCTCGATCGGGCTGCAAAATACCTTTGTCTATCGTTGGAATTTTCTACTGCGCTCACTCTTTGCGCTGATTCCTCTTTTCGGCACGGTTTTTGTCTGGCGATCGATCTACGGCGACACCTCAGGAACCATAGCCGGTTATGACTTTGGAGAGATGGTCTTCTATTTTCTGATCGTCCTGCTGGTTGATAATCTCATCACTCCCACGGAGGATGAGTGGCAGATTGCCGCGGAGATCCGCGAGGGACAACTCAGTTCCTTCCTACTGAAGCCATTCGACTTCCTTGCCTACCGCTCCTGCATTTTTGTCGGATCGCGACTGCTCTATACAGCAGTGACACTTCTGCCCGTGGTGGGTGTCTTCTGGTGGTATCGTCAATACCTCCAGTGGCCCACACACTCCTCCACCTGGGGATTTTTTGCAGTGAGTCTCGTGATGGCTGGTGCGATCCAGTTCCTGATCGCCTATACCCTAGCGATGCTGGCCTTCTGGATCCTGGAAATCTCGACGGTTGTCTTCATCCTCTACTCCTTCGAGTATTTCCTGAGCGGCAAACTCTTTCCCCTCGACACGGTGCCCGGAGTTGCGGGAACGATCCTCCGCCTCCTCCCCTTTCCCTACGAACTCTATTTTCCCGTCGCGGTGCTCATGGAAAAAATCCAAGGTCCCCAGCTCTGGAATGGCCTGATCATTCAGGCGACCTGGGTGCTACTCTGTTACCTGCTGGCTAGAGTGCTCTGGCGCTCGGGTGTGCGACGCTACGAGGGCGTGGGGATTTAAGAAATTCATCAACGCCGACTCATGGGTGCTCGGCAGGTGGTCGGGAATGATACGAACGATTGCACCGGTGGAGACTCTGTCACAGAGTGCCGCCACATCAGCGGAACGCATCCGGACACAGCCAAAGCTCGCGGGGCGCCCAAGGAGTCTTTCCTGGGGCGTACCATGGATGTAGATGCCACGATTAAACGCGTTTCTGTTGCCGGACTCTTCCCCCTCGAGCCAGAGGATGCGGGTGATAATCGGATCACGACCGGGAGCATTTGGCTTCAGGACTTCGCCGGTCGGCACCCGTGAGTGAAAGACCGTGCCCAAGGGTTTGCCCATGCCGATCTTCATCCGGACCAAGAATTTTCCAAGTGGAGTGGCGTAGCTTCCAAAGCGGTCACCGATCCCAAAACGAGAAGTAGAGACCGGATAAATCGCCTCAGCCTTCCCATCGGTCTTCAGAAGCAACTGCTGATCCTTCACGCTGACAATGATTTCATGATGGGTATCCCCGGAAGTGATGGGGAGCTGGGAAGTGGGTAGAACCCCTTCCGCACGAAGGGTAGCTATTAGAGTAAGGAGCAGGAAGGGATAAGTAAAATACCTCAAGTTGATAAGTTGGCCTTATAAGCTCAACTCGTCAACCCACCCTCTTGATTTTTTAAAGCCCGGTCTCCTTGAGATGTCCTTCGGTCACCAGGACTTCGGCACCCGTACCGACCAATTCATAAAGTCTTTTTACATCAACGGATCGCATCCGAATGCATCCATAACTGACCGGAGTTCCAAGGAGCGATTCCTGGGGCGTACCATGGATATAGATACAGCGGCTGTAGGCATTCCGATTGTGCCCCTCCAGTCCATCCAGCCAGAGGATCCGGGTCACGATTGGATCACGTCCCGGGGCATCGGGAGGCAACACCTCACCAGTCGGCTTGCGTGAGTGAAAAACAGCCCCGAGCGGGGCACCGGATCCTATCTTCTTCCGGACACAAAGATGTCCGAGCGGCGTGGCATAGCTTCCGTCACGATCACCTGTTCCGTATTTTGAGGTCGAGACCTTGTAGATGGCCACAGGCTTTCCGTCGGTCAGTACGAGCATTTTCTGATCGGGAACACTCACAATGAGGCGGTGGCGGGTATCACCGACGCATCCCGAGAGAAAAAGCAGCGCCACGCACAGGAGTACCCATACACCGTCAGTCGCCGCTCGACGTATCATTTCAGCGACGCCGCCACATCCGCGGCAAAATAGGTAAGGATCATGTCGGCACCGGCACGTTTGATCGCGAGGAGAGATTCATCCCGCGTCGCCTCGTAATCGAGCCACCCGAGACGCGCGGCGGCATGGATCTGAGCATACTCCCCCGAAACTTGGTAGGCTGCCACTGGAAGCAGGGTATGAGACCGCACCGCACGGATGATATCCAGATAAGGGCCTGCGGGCTTCACCATCACCATGTCGGCCCCCTCCTCCTCATCGAGTTGAACCTCATGCAAGGCCTCGCGCACATTACCCGGATCCATTTGGTATCCGCGTTTGTCGAGTTTTTGAGGTTTGCCTGACTGTCCGGTGCCGCTCTTCACGGCATCACGGAAGGGACCGTAGTAGGCCGAGGCGTATTTCGCCGCGTAGGCCAGAATGCCGATCCTGTGAAATCCAGCAGCATCAAGCGCCAAACGGATCGCCTTCACCCGTCCATCCATCATATCGGAGGGAGCCACGATATCCGCTCCAGCCTCAGCCTGGGCAACGGCCAACTTCTTGAGAGACTCCACCGTGGAATCGTTCTCCACCTCACCGCGCTCATCGAGCAAGCCGTCATGGCCATGGCTCGTGTAAGGATCCAAAGCAACATCAGTGATCACGGCCAGAGAGGGAGAGGCCGACTTCACGGCACGGATGGCGGCAAAGAGAATATTTTCCAGGGAATGGGCATGGGAGCCCACTGGATCTTTCTTTGAGGAATCAATACAGGGGAAGAGAGCGATGGCCTTGATACCGTCACGCTCCAGCTTCTGACATTCTTCTGTAAGGGAGGCCACGGTATGACGCAACACCCCGGGCATCGACTCCACAGGTTCGGGTGCACCGTCACCTGCACGAACAAAGAGAGGTTGAATCAGATCCTCAGCACGCAGAGCAGTCTCCCTAACAAGCGAACGGACAGCGGGAGTGGCGCGGTTACGCCGCATCCTGCGAAGAAGATCCTGTCCTGTTCGTTGCGTATTCATACGCTCATCTTCCTTGATGAAGAGCCCGAGTCAAGGAAGCGCCTACCCTAGAATGTTCATGAGAGGAATTGACGATGACTCTTACCGGATTCATCGCTCTACGGGTCACGCTGTTGCGTGATCTGACTCGGTCGTTCCGACGAACTCGGCTCAAACCCTACGGGTTCTCATGTCCTGCGGACTCACCAACAAAGTTGGCGACCCTAACGGGATTCGAAGCCGATTGCTCCCAATCGGGAGCACCAGAGCGAACAAAGTGCTGTAAAATCCCGTGGGGGGCTTTTTCTCTTATACCCTTCACCTCAGGATTTCTGCACGAGTAGCCCTGCGATTCGCTCCTATTGCCTCAAGCAGCTCGTTCCCGCGAAACAAACGATGCTTCCCAAGTTTGTAGCTTGGAAGCAGTCCCATCTGGACGTATTGCTGCATTGATCGCTCAGGGATGCCAAGCCATTGTGCTGCCATCTTGGAGTTGATAAATTCCGAGTGATTCTGTGCTTTCGGTAGATCCTTTTTATTCAGACAAACCGTGATGAGACGGCAGATCGCTTCTGCTAGTTCTTGGGAGTATCGAAGCACTTCGGGGTTCATGGTCGGTGGGGTTGTGTTCATGTCTCACCCTTAACCCCGCGAAGAAAAAATAACGGCATTTTTGGGTTCGGAGGTAATTTTAGAGCATTGGACACCTTTCTTGGTTTATTCAAAGCCTGGCTGTTTATTCCCGCGTCCCAAAATGAAATGATAATTCATCAATTGTGTCTGGGATAAACTTTTTGGCTGGATTGTTTATTTTACAATAGTAAAAGTGAAGTATGGCTTCATCTAAACGCCTTGGGATAATCAAAAGCGTGCTTGCTACCTTTTCGAAGGGGAGGCCGCTCAGTTCCCTGGAACTTCGCTGTGCCGGAGTCTCCAGGGAGTTGGCTTATTATTACGTTAAGTCAGGGTGGTTGAAGCGGTTGGAGAGAGGGGCATTTGCTTTAGAGGGAGGGGAGTTAAGCCAAGATGGTTGTCTGGAGTTTTTGAATACTCGTTTTCCTGGTCTCCATATTGGCGGGAAAACAGCCCTTTCGTGGCGAGGGTTGATTCACAATGTTCCATTTCAGGAGACGCTCTGCCTGTGGGGACCCCAGGGGGTCAGGATACCTGTGTGGTTTCGAGACAGGTTTCCATGCCGTTATACAAGTCGTCAGCTTTTTGAGCAGCCGATTATGCAAACGACTGCCATAAGCATCCTCCCAGACAAGCATGGAAAAGTTCCCGTGTCAGAACCGGAAAGGGCCTTGCTGGAGTTGCTCAGCGAGGTAGGGACTCACCAGGAAGTGGGAGAGGCTCGCAATATCATGGAGTTGCTCGGTTCTATTCGCCCGGAATGCCTCACTCCGTTGCTGATCCATTGCCGCCAAACTAAAGCATCACGACTCTGCGTCCAATGGGCTGAGGAATTGGGTCTTCCTTGGGCTACACAAGCCGCTGAAGCAATCAAGGGGGTAACCGGAGGAGCCCGGTGGGTCAGGAAGCTTGCCAGCGGGCATACACTGATTCTCAAAGGATCATGAATAGTCGCTATCTCGATACCGTCAGGCTGCTGTTGGAAGTGGCGCCCGCGGTCTTTTCCCAAAGCGAGTTTGCGATGAAGGGAGGAACTGCCATTAGTTTCTTCTGTGGCAACATGCCCCGGCTCTCGGTGGACATCGATGTAGTTTTCACCGATTACACAATCTCTCGGGATGCAGCCCTTACAGCCATTTCATCCAAACTCAAAGCAATCCAGGATCGTCTTGCGAAGAGGGCGATCATCGCTGAGTTCCGGCCTCTTCCGTCAGGGGAGGAGATCAAATTATTTCTGAGAAGGGGTGATATGATGGTGAAGGTTGAAGTGAATCAAGTGTTCCGAGGGACGGTGCTTCCGATTGTCCTGTCGAGATTAGCAGAGGAGGCCAGGTCCCTTTTCACCCTCGATCTTCAGCTTCCGACGTTGGATCGCTCGGAGCTATTTGGAAGCAAGTTGGTTGCTGCAATGGACCGGCAGCACCCTAGGGATTTGTTTGATGTGGCGAAGCTGTACGAGCAGGGAGGACTGACCCCAGAAATCATCGAGTGCTTTGTCTGCTACTTGGCGGGCCACAATCGAACATTTCACGAGGTTCTCTTACCCAATAATCAGGATCTCCTCCGTCCTTACGAGAATGAATTCGTTGGAATGACACGGGAGCAGGTTTCACTCCAGCACCTGGAGGCTACCCGCGAGAAACTGAAGAAGGATTTGTTGGAGGGGTTGGAGTCCCGTCACCGGGAGTTTCTTCTAGGATTAGTCCAATGCAATCCCGATTGGAGTCTGATGAGGTGCGGGCATCTCGCACAACTTCCCGCGATCCGTTGGAAACTCCAGAATCTTGAGAAGCTACGTGACAAAAACAGGAAAAGATTCGACCTACAGTATCAGGAGTTGGCTTCTGTAGTGGCCAGTAAATGACCATCGAAGTGAGATGCTGACCCTGGCACTCCAAATCGTAGGTGAATGTAACTAAAAGCCTGGTCGATGGGCTGCCTGATCAGGGGAAAGATTTATATCCAGCGGATTTCCCTAGTCTCCAAATCATAAATGACGGCTCGAAAGATCCCGTAATCAACACCGACATTTAATGAAGGGATGCCATGGAGTCGCTGTTCTTTGACTCGGTAATGGGTGTGGCCACACATCAGAAACTCCACGTAGGCAGAGCGTTTCTCGATTTCCTTTCCCACCAGAGAATTGCCGGAGTAACCAGTGAAAAGATCTCTGTGCGAACCTGACTGGGGATGACCGTTGAGTTGAGGCCATGGGCAGGTGTGGAGAGCCATCAGAATACGCTTTTTTGTATCAATGGCGTGATCGAGTCGCTCTGCAATTCCATCGGCTTGAGCGCGTGCATTAACCTCCAGAAATTCAGCACATCCAGGAATGAACCTAAAATCATTCCACCCCTTTCCGGCCAGATAGTCCTCCCTTGTGACCGGTTTTCCATGAAGGTGTAGGTCTGGCCAGGCTAGCCCTAGGTCGAAATGACCATAACCTCCAACAATAGTTGTTTCCCCCCAGTCGGCGTTTTCAAGATCCAAGAGGGTAATCCCGTTTTCCCTGCACGGGGTTTCCCAGAATGCCGAGATGGTGTTTTCAAGAAGATGAAAATCCTTCCCCGAAATGTTGCCCGTCCAGAAATCGTGGTTTCCGAGGGCCACCGCTAAGGGACGATCACCGACTGCCTTGCGGATCAGTACAATATGTTCAGAGGCTTTTGACGGAGTGGAAAGATCCCCTGCCACTACGATCGCATCAGGATTGTCTCGTATTACAGCCTCCGCGAACAGATCAAGGACACGCCGACCATCAATCGACCGTGCATCGATGTTCAAATGCAGGTCTGCTGTAAAGAGGATATTCGAAACGTTCATGGTATCTGAATGACGAGGGCTATTTTCAGTGACGAGTCCACCAAAGATACAGGTGATTCAATCGGATGAATGGTGGGTCACTTCCTGTTGATCTCGCTCTTGAAGTGCAGAACTAGTTCCCTCAAGTCTTTCCCAGAGTAATTCAAAGAGTTGGCAAGGTCAGCAAGGCTTCCCTCATTGATCAGGTCCGCACGGAAGCAGTGGGTGACCACGGCGGCTCGAAGTGCCTTCTCGGACGGTTTGGCTGCTCTGGCGATCCATTCGAAGGATCTGCCCAAATCTTGGAGGATATTTTCGATACTCCTGTTCTCTTTCTTTGGGAGAGCATCGATGCGATCAATGGGATGCTTTGAGTTCAGATCGTGGCCGTTGTTGTTGTGTGGTTGGGGTTTATTCATCCTGCGCACTTTGAATGAAAAAAAGACCCCTGGTGCTCCCGATTGGGAGCAAATTTTCGTTGGGGGATTTACATCACTAAAAAGAGCGGCGCTTTTAGCTCATAAAGCACCGGCAAAGAGGGGATTGGGAAGGAATGCTCCGCAACCTGCTTTTCCAGGTAACAAAAGGTAACAAAATTCTGGCCTCAGAGGCGCTATCTGGCGCTTTTGCTTTCGAGGCGAGCGTCGTCTGTAGAGCCTTTATTTATGGGCTTTCAGAGGTGACTGGGCCACTTTTTGAAGTGGCGACCCTAACGGGATTCGAACCCGTGTTACTCCCGTGAAAGGGGAGTGTCCTAGGCCACTGGACGATAGGGTCGTGAGTGGGAGGGTAGAAAATGCCCTAAGCAGGCATAATTTCAAGCAAAGTTATGAAGAAGCTTCCTAATCCCTTACCCCAACCTACCCGCGCGATTTCCAATCAGGACCATCACGGAGCGCTCGGTGAGCGTGACTGTGGACTGATCAGCGATGAGTTGCTCGGATCCGGGTTCGTGAAAATCGTCGGGGGAAGGACGGGCGGTATCGACCACAAGCCTCCATCTCATTCCGGAAGGGAGCTTTGGTAGCCCGAAGGAAATCGGCTCGTGCCACATGTTGAAGGCGGCATAAATGAAGTCTGCATCCGGGCCGTAGCTTTGATCCATGTTGCCGGCAATCATGAAGGCGAGGGAGCGACTGTCGGCACTCCAGTCAGGCTGACGCGGTTTCACTCCATGCCAACCGATATCGGGATATCCGCACCCCTGCACATCGTTACCGGTAAAAAATTCAGTTCTATGAAGCTGGCTATGACGTCGACGGAATTCGCCCATCAAACCGACAAATCGCTTCAGGCCTAAAGCCTCCCCACCCTCGTTCTCTGCCGTCCAATCAAGCCAGTTCCACTCATCATCATGGCAGTAGGCGTTATTGTTGCCGTTTTGAGTGCGTCCGAGTTCGTCCCCCATGGATAGCATCGGCACTCCCTGACTCAGGAAAAGCAGCGCCATGGCGTTGCGCTGGAGACGTGCCCTGAGGGCGTTGATGGCGGGGTCATCGGTTTCCCCCTCGACGCCGCAGTTCCAGCAGTTGTTGTCATTGGCCCCATCGCGATTCTCCTCTCCGTTGGCCAGGTTGTGCTTGTCGTTGTAAGTGAAAAGATCCCGCAAGGTGAAGCCGTCATGGCAGGTCAGGAAATTTACGGAGGCAGTCGGCTTCCGCCCGGATGAAGCGTAGAGCCCCGGAGAGCCAAGAATGCCCTGCACCATCTCTCCAGCAACGCCGGAATCTCCCTTGAGAAAACGTCGGGCTGCATCACGAAAATGGCCATTCCATTCCATCCAGCGGCCATAGGCAGGGAAGTTCCCGACCTGATAAAGTCCACCTGCATCCCAAGCCTCGGCGATCAGATCGCATCCGGCAAGGATCGGGTCGAGAGCGAGTGACTCGAGCAGAGGAGGATTCGCCAAGGGATGGCCGTTGCGATCTCGGCCCAGCACCGAAGCGAGATCAAAACGAAAGCCGTCGATGTGGTATTCAGAGACCCAGTAGTGCAGGCAATCAATCACGAAGGAACGGACCACCGGATGATTGCAGTTTAGCGTATTGCCGCAGCCGGTGTAGTTCGCATAGCTCCCGTCCGGATTAAGCATGTAATAGGTCTGATTATCGATCCCACGAAAGGAGATCGTCGGCCCGCGCAGATCTCCCTCGGCTGTGTGGTTGAAGACCACGTCGAGGATCACGGAGATACCGGCGGCATGGAGCGCCTTGATCATCCCTTTGAACTCCGAGACCTGATTGCCGTGATGGCCGGTCGCCGCATACCCGCTCTTAGGCGCATAGAATCCAACCGTGCTATAGCCCCAGTAGTTGCAAAGACGATTGCCGGTCTCGGGATTGATCCGCTTGTTCTCGTACTCATCGAACTCGAAGACCGGCATCAGCTCAATGCAGTTGACGCCGATGGATTGAAGGTAGGGAATCTTCTCGATGATTCCCTCGTAGGTTCCCGGATGCCTCACCCCAGAGGAGGGATGGCGCGTGAATCCGCGCACGTGCATCTCGTAAATCACCAGATTCTCTACAGGAAGATTGATCGGCCGGTCATGCCCCCAGTCGAAATCCTCATAAGGCATTCTTCCGCGATGAGGAAAGACTTCCTCCGCGGGAGGCTGCGAAAGCCACACGTCACGCCCACCGATCTCACGGGCGAAGGGATCGAGCAGAATCCTCTTCGGGTCAAACAAATGGCCGGCCTTAAGGTCATAAGGTCCCTCCATACGGAAGCCGTATTCCGTCTCCTCATAGTCGAGATCGTAGACGATCATCGTGAAGACATCCCCGATCTTGCACTCCGGAGGGAATGGGATCTCAGCGTAGGGTGCAGGCTCTCCCTTGCGGAAGAGCACCAATGTGCAGGAAGTTGCGTGGGCCGAGTAGATCGAGAAATTCACGCCACCCGGCACATGGCTCGCCCCGTATGGAAGGGCGTGTCCGTAACGCAAACGGAATCCTCCGTACTCGTGAGTATGGTGAAAGGCAGCGCGCATCAACACTACTTATAATGCAGTGGGATGAATATGGAACTCAGGAACTCAGAAATGAAAAAATCGGGGAAAGGAATACCCCCATCACAACACTCGGTATTTATTGCAAAATCTCACAGGCTTAGATTTTACGCGACCATGGCCCGCCTAAAACTGCCTTGGCTTTTTTCTGAGTTCCTGAGTTCCATATTTTTAATTCGCTGGCGGAATTAACTGGAAGCTAGGAATCCTTGCCACCACAGCCTCACCAGCTTCGGTCATCGCCAGATAGGATCCCTCCGCCACGGCACGTCCCGCCGTGGTGTGGTAACTATTGTAGGAGAAATGCTCACCCGATTCGAGACGGGGAAAGCAGCCGACGACTCCATCCCCCTCGACGACGATGACATGTCCATCCTCGCCGCGGACGACCCACTTGCGCCCCTTCACCGTGATGGTCTGGTCGCTGCGATTGTGGATGGTGATGTGGTAGACAAAGGGATGCGGCTGATCGGTTGGTGCGGGAAGCTCGGGGGCATAAAGGACTCGGTCGACCGTCGCCTCGAAACCCGGAAGGAGCTGAGGCTGCATCGCTCGATCGCTCGACCCCGCTTACGCCACGTGTGCTCCAGGCGCTCCAGGCACCCCGGCTTGCTTCGGCTTCACCGTGGAGGAGATGTAGAGCTCCCTGAGTTGCTTCATCTCGGCAGGCGCGGGGGATCCGGTGAGAAGTTCGGCTCCGCGATTGTTCTTTGGGAAGGCAATCACCTCACGGATCGATTCCTCTCCCGCGATGAGCGCCACAAGGCGATCAAGCCCTAGAGCAATACCTCCGTGTGGAGGAGCTCCGTGACGGAAGGCGCGCAGGAGGTGACCGAAGAGTTCTTCCTGCTCCGTCTCATTGATGCCAAGTACTGAGAAAGCCTCGGCCTGAAGATCTCCCTCGTGGATACGAATACTGCCACCGCCGATCTCGACACCGTTGAGCACGATGTCATAGGCCTCGGCGCGGATCTCACCGAGCTTCAACGGATCTTTGAGCAGTTCGCGATCCTCGGACTTCGGACGTGTGAAGGGATGATGGACGGCGTTCCATTTATTCTCCTCAGCATTGAAGGCAAGCATCGGGAAATCGACAACCCAGAGGAAGTTGAGCTGATTAGGGTCGACTGCAAGTTTCTGCACTTCGGCGACACGCAGACGGACACGACCAAGCACGGTGCATGCACCCTCCCAGGCATCGGCGCCGAAGAGGACGAGATCCCCTTCCTGCATATCGAGGCGGGTGGCAAGGGCAGCCTTCTCCTCCTCGCTGAAGAATTTGACGATTGGCGACTTCCATTCGCCGTTCTCGACCTTAATGAAAGCAAGCCCCTTCGCTCCTGCTGACTTCGCCAGCTCCGTGAGCTCCTCAATCTGGCCGGTCGTGATGCAGGCAAATCCCTTGGCATTCATCGCCTTGACCACTCCACCCGCATCGAGAGCGGCACGGAAGACCTTGAACTGGCTCTGCGCGAAGATATCTCCGGCATCGACGATCTCCATACCGAAGCGTGTGTCCGGTTTGTCACTACCGTAGCGATTCATCGCATCGGAATAAGTCATGCGGGGGAACGGAACGGGGATCTCCATACCGCGTGACTCACGGAAGATCCTCTGGAACATCTTCTCAATGAGATCCTGAAGATCCTGAGCCTTGATGAAGGAAGCCTCGATATCGACCTGCGTGAACTCAGGCTGTCGGTCGGCACGCAGATCCTCGTCACGGAAGCAGCGTGCGATCTGGAAGTACTTGTCGACACCACCCACCATCAGGAGCTGCTTGTACTGCTGGGGGGCCTGCGGGAGAGCGTAGAATGCCCCCGGCGTCAGGCGTGATGGAACAAGGAAATCGCGGGCACCCTCGGGGGTACTCTTGGAGAGAATCGGCGTCTCGATTTCCCAGAATCCCTCATTATCCAAAACATCACGAATCGACTTGGTGATGCGATGACGAAGGCCGAGATTCGCGGCCATTGCCGGACGACGGAGATCGAGGAATCGGTGGGTGAGACGCAGATCCTCATTGGCGATCCGTTCATCCATCGGGAAGGGGGGAACTTCCGAGCGGTTCAGCACGGTGAGCGTCGAGGCAACGAGTTCCACGGCACCGGTAGGCAGCTTCGGATTCTCCGTTCCTGCGAGGCGGGCTGTCACCTGGCCGGCAACAGTGATCACATCCTCGGATCGAAGACTGTGTGCCGCAGCAGCGGCCTCGGCATGCACTTCGGGGCGGAAGACCACCTGGGTGATGCCGTCACGGTCGCGCAGATCAATGAAGATCACACCACCATGGTCGCGGCGTGAGGCGACCCAACCACTGAGGGTGAGATCGCGTCCAATATCGGAAGGGCGCAGGGCGCCGCAGAGGCAGTCACGGTAGTGCATGGGGAAAATCGAAGGTTAAAAAGTTGAAGTGTGAAAAGTTAAAAATAGAGCTGAAAGAATAGCCTTATGAGCGCGATACGAAAGAAGAGTTCTAAGATGTTTAACTTTTTTAACCCCTCAACATTTTCACCCTCTGCTCCTCTAACCAGACCCCAAGGGTGGCATGGTCGAGTTCCTGCTCCATGCGATCAGAAAGGCGCTTCACCTTAACCTCGGGCCATTCGGCTCCGATCACAACGGCATGGGAAGCCCCGAGGGTCTCGGCCGAGCCGAACTGCTTGCCGACTTTTTCCTGGGAGAGGGGAAACCCGATACGCCATCCCTCGCCGCGGAGTTGCTGGGCAAGGTTCAGGGCGTGGGATCGATGGGTCTCGTCGGCGATCACAAGATAGATTTGGACGGGCGCATCAGCCTTGAGTGCGCCTTCCTCCTGGGCCTTAGCCTCAGGGCATTCGTTGAGAAGCTCGAGCAGGACAGCATCACCGACTCCGAATCCGACGGCAGGCAGATCGGCCGATCCGTCGCTTAAATCCGCAAGCAGTTGGTCGTAACGTCCACCACCGGCGATGGCACGCAGGCCGGCTTTGAGAGCGAAAGCCTCAAAAACGACTCCCGTGTAGTAGGCTAGTCCACGCACCACCCCGAGATCAGGGCGGACATAATCGCGCAGACCACGGGCTTCCAGATTGGCTAGCAAGGGGGCCAGCGCAGGAATCTCCGCGCGGGCAATGAACTCCTGCAGCGTGGTCGGCGTAACTCCGAAGGGAGCGAGCAATTCCTCGGTCTTCTCGGGAGGCATCTTTTCGATGCGGTCAACAATAGTCAGGAACTCAGCGGCCCGTTCCTTCTCCACTCCATGCAGAGTCATGAAATCATGCCATGCCGCGCGATCGCTCAGACGGATCGCAAAATCCTCGGGCCCGAAACCGAAGGAACGAAGCAGGTCGATGAGCAGCGCGATCACCTCGGCGTCGGCCGCAGGGGAAGCATCGCCGACCAGATCGCAGTTGAACTGCAGGAACTCACGCAGGCGCCCTCGCTGCTGGCGCTCATAGCGGAAGCAGGTGCCGACATTAAACCACCGCATTGGTTTCGGAAATTCACGATGGCGCGCAGCGACCATGCGGGCCAGCGTGGGCGTTACTTCGGGACGAAGCGCCACGGCACGCTCCCCCTTGTCCGTGAACTCATAGAGTTGGCCCAGAATCTCGCCGCCACTATTCTTCTTCCGGTAGAGTTCAGCTGACTCCAGTGTCGGGCCATCGAACTCCACGAATCCGTACCGACGGGCCGTCTCCCGCCACTTGCCCGTGAGATAATTTCGCCGCGCAAAATCCTCTGGGAAGAGATCACGGAAGCCGGGTAGAGGTTTCATTGGTAGGAAAAGGGAAATTCTGAGAACGAGCTCATTAGCTTAGGAGAGACATCTCCCCTCTACAATCCCCGATCACTTGGAGTAGCTTCCCTTCATGACCTCCGATATCCTCTCCGAACGCAATCTGCTGTTTATCCAGATTCTGGCCACGGCGATGATGACCGGCATCATCTGGTTTGTGCAGATCGTTCATTACCCTCTTTTTCTGAAGGTCCCCTCCGAGGGGTTTGTCTCCTACGAGCAGTCCCACACGGTCAGGACCGGGTTTGTCGTCGCTCCCTTGATGCTCATCGAGTTGGGGACGGCGATTCTTCTTCTGCTCCTTACGGTCACTTCGGCAGGCAAGCTGACAATCGGACTCTCACCTCTCTACCTTGGAGCGCTAGGTTGCCTCATTCTGATCTGGGCCAGCACCTTTCTCGTTCAGGTTCCTCTCCATGGGCTTCTGGAGCATCGTGCCGACAACAAGGCCATGATGCTACTCGTCTCGACCAACTGGATCCGGACTATCTTTTGGAGCATTAGGCTGGGACTTCTAACCTCACTAGTTGCCGAGCGGACACCCCTCTGAAAACAAGGGTTTGCGATTTTCCGAAGATTTCTCTTGCGGGATCCCCTAGGTGCCTATAACAAGCCCCTCCCCTATTTTCCCCCAACACTAAACAGAAACACTCCTCCGATCCCGTTATGGCATCCAAAAAACCTGCTAAAAAGGCCCCGGCCAAGAAAGCCGCTGCGCCCAAGAAAGCTCCTGTAAAGGCTTCAAAGCCTGCATCTAAAAAGGTAGCCCCAAAGAAGGTTATCAAACCTGCTTCCAAAGTCGTCGCCAAGAAAGTTGCCCCCAAGAAGATTTCCAAGCCAGCGAAGACCGCCGCGAAGAAGCCAGCTCCCAAAAAAGTTGTTAAGCCTGCGGCCAAGGCCCCTGTCAAAGCTCTAGCCAAGCCTGCTAAGGTAACCAAGGTCAGCAAACCAAAAGTCGCCACGAAGGCCACACCGAAGGTTGTTGTCTCCTCAAACGACCGCGTGCTGGCCCAGCAATTTGTTCACAAGCCGAAGACCAACAAGAACCTGAAGCTCACCCCCTTCCTTGCCAAGCAGCGCCAACGTCTTCTCGAACTCAAGGATACTCTCCTCGATGCGATGAGGGGAGTTGCCCGCGACAACCTGCACTCCGGCAGTGACACCTCAGCTTTTGGTATGCACCAGGCCGATGCCGGCAGCGACGCCTACGACCGTGACTTCGCCCTCAGCATGCTCTCCAAGGAGCAGGGATCACTTTACGAGATTGACGAGGCCCTCAAAAGGGTCGAGGATGGATCTTACGGAGTCTGCGACCTCTGCCAAAAGCCGATCAAACACGAGCGACTCGAGGCACTGCCTTTCACCCGCTACACGGTGGATTGTCAGGCAAGTTTGGAGAAAAACCAGCACCACAACAGTGCTCGTCCCCAGATCACCTCGCTTTTCGGACTGACTGAAGAGGAGGCCGAGAACGAAGAGGAAGACACCACCGAAATCAGCTAACCCGACCCAATCCACCATCCCTGTTTTATGCCACGCGACATCATCATCCTCGAGTGCACCGAAGCGGTTGCCGAAGGCAAGCCCGTCTCCCGCTACATCTCGACCCGTAACAAAAAGAGCCTGAACACCCCAGGCCGTCTTGAGAAGAAGAAGTACAATCCGAATCTCAAGCGTCACACCCTCCACCGCGAGACCAAGTAACGGATCGCCGAGTTCTTCAGAATTTTCTCAACAATGAGCACACCAAAAACAGAACAGCGCAGCCGCAACTTCCGCAAGGCCAACCGCTGCATGCCCCGCCGTCGCCTCGACGTCTCTACGGACGCGATCGACTTCAAGAACCCCGACCTCCTTCGTAAGTTCACGACCGAGGCCGGCAAGATCCTTCCCCGTCGCATGACCGGCCTCGCCGCTCACCTGCACCGCAAGATCACCCGCGAGATCAAGCGCTCACGTGCCGCTCTCCTGATGAAGTAACGGAAAGATTTCCTTTCAAAAGGAAAGCCGCTCCCGGAAATGGGAGCGGTTTTTTTTTATTCCCCTGAATTAAGGGAGAAACACAGCGGATCTAGGGCAGAGACGCAGAGAAAAAGTCACAGGGATGAAGGAGATGAATGGGATACTGAAAACCCTACAATCTCACCGCCTCCTTGATAACCTTCGGCCCTTTGTGGGCTTTTGGGTTTCTGATACGATCACTCTCCTAACCGACTCTGGAAGACTTCATAGATCCATCGGCGTGACCCAGCAAAGACACAAGTGATGTTGCGTTTGCCACCAATCATCTCGTACTCAAAGATAACTCGGTGGCTTCCGACGCGCAATCGGTGGAAACCCTCCAGTTCCTCGGTGAGCGCCTTGATATCGCCCGCCTCCTTTTCCAGTCCCTTGATTGCCATGCGTAAAGCATGCCGAGGCTGAGGAGGAAGCTTCCTGAGGTAATCCAGGACCTCTTCCGTGATGCGAACTGTGATCACAGGTCGTCCCGTGAGTCTAAAACGGAAACGGGATGGTAGGTAGCCTTCCCCTCGCGATGCTTCCTGATCGCTGCCATCGCCTTGGGATCGGCAAGCACTTCCATAGTCTCGGCGATTGCCTCCATTCTCTCGATCGACATCATGACGGCAACGGCTCTTCCCTGCTTCGTAATCGTCACCGGATGATCCGCCGCCTCTTGAACGATCGAGGAGAAACGCTGCTGGGCTGTCTTGATCGTGTAGCTGTCTGCCATGTGGTTAACGTCTACCTTTTTTAAGGAAAAGTAAAGACTTTCTACAGAGGTGCGTCATCAAACAAAAAGTATTGAGGGAAATTTTTCCCACAAGAAGCACACAATGGACACGAATCTATGGTGAGGGTAGCTGACAGCACCCTACTTCACGATCAGAGTTTGGACTGCCCCTGCCGGGGTGTAGTTCTGTGTTCCGATATTGGTTGCCGTGACGGTGGTGGTTCCGGCGCCGAGGATCGTCAGCGTATTGCTGGAGACTGACGCGATTGCTGTGTTGCCGACCGTGTAAATAATTGGGTTTAGCTTTGCCGAGGAAGTCGCCGAGAGAGTGACATGCTGACCAGCCACGCTTAGCTGGATCGGGATCGCGGGAAAGGAGAGCGTCTGGGTGATTGGATTGACAACAAAGGTCTGGGGAGCTGAGACCGGATTCCAGAGGGCATTGCCGATCTGGGATGCCGTGATCGTCGTTGAGCCAGCTCCTGCGATCGTCATCGTATTGCTCACGATTGTCGCCACAGAGCCATTCGCACTCGTGTATGTAACGTTGGTCAATCCCGAAGAAGAAGTCGCCAAGAGTGTGATCTTAGGCGCATTGGTGGCATAGGTCACCGTAGCGATCGCCGGGAAGGTCAGCGTCTGACTCTGCTTCACCGCCAACCCGAAGTTGTTCGATCCATTCTGAATCTGTGCACTCAACGCATTCAGGAACACTGGATTGGAAGCCAACCCCGTCAGGAATGCCGTATTCGTGAGCACCGTCGGATTAAACACCCCCGTCGGTCCAACCGGACCTTGAGGACCCGTTGCTCCAGTAAGTCCCTGTGGGCCCGTCGCTCCGACAGCTCCATTAAGACCTGCGGGTCCCTGAGGCCCTACAGGACCGGTTGCGCCGGCGGCGCCTGTCGCTCCAGTTAAACCCTGCAGCCCCTGCGGTCCAGCGGGACCAGTAGCCCCATTAGTTCCATTCTTACCAGCAGGACCGGTTGGTCCCGTAAGCCCAATTGGACCTTGTTGGCCAGTTGCTCCAGCGGGACCTGTCAAACCAATCAGGCCCTGAGGACCTTGCGGCCCAGCAGGACCTGTTGCACCATTGGTTCCGTTCTTTCCAGCAGGTCCTGTCAATCCAATTAACCCCTGCAGACCTTGGGGCCCAGCAGGACCAGTAGCTCCGTTGGTGCCGTTTTTACCCGCAGGACCTGTTGCACCAGTAGGACCAATAGGTCCCTGCGGTCCCGTTACGCCAGTTGGTCCTTGAGGCCCGACTTTTAGGATTCCGTAATTATTGGATGAGGCGGCGATGGTGGAAGACAGAATGCTAACGAAGTTGGTATTGGTAGCCATTGAGGTAAAAAGTGACCCAAGTCCGGCTTGGAAGTTGTTATCCGAGAGGAGCCAAGACCCAATAAATCCATAGGTACCCAACGCGGTGCCACCGATCTGAATGGAGACGAGGGCATTGCCAGTAAAGCCTAGTGCATCGGCATTGGAGGCTAGATAGGAAATCATGCTCTGCGAACCATTCACCACTACATTGGGATCGCCACCGAAGATGTTGGTGCCGAACTGCACCACGCTGTCGGGAATGGTAATCGAGGTCAGACTAGAACAACCTAAGAAGACAGAATTGCCGATATTAGTAACCGTACTCGGAATAATCAGCGAGGTTATCCCGGAATTGTAAGCGAAGGCATTGTCATTAATCGAGGTCACAGATTGTCCTCCAATCGAGGAGGGAATGGTCACATCTCCTCCACTACCAGTGTATCCAGTGATGTTAATTACATTATTATTAGTGGAATAGTTATAATCTCCGAAGGTAATATTAGCTCGAATCATTTGAGAAGGATCTAATCCAATATTGGGGGCATTCTGAACCAACCAACTCCATATAACATCCGAAACAGTGAAACTAATTGGGTTAGCACAACCAGCGAATGCCCCATTTCCGATTGAAGTAACACTATCTGGAAGAACGACATTCGCCAGTGCACTGCATCCTTGGAAAGCGCCTGATCCAATTGCAGTAACTCCATCCGGTATTGTTACATTAGGAAGAGATGTGCAATTACAAAAAGCACCATTGCCGATCACTCCCACGCCTGTAGGAATCACTACATTGGTTAGTCCTGTACAATGTAAGAATGTACTAGGCTGTATCATGGAGAGGCTGCTAGGAAGATTCACGCTTCCGAGAGAAATACAGTTAAAAAAAGCATTTGTTCCAATAGAACTAACAACCCAAGGAATAACTACTCTAGTTAGTGATGTACATCCATAGAAAGCCATTGCACCAATAGAACTGACATTATTACCAATAACTACACTTGTTACAGATTTTTGATTCTGGAAAGCTTGATTAGCAATGGAAACAACTGGATATCCAATAACGCTAGAGTCTTGATAAGAATATGCAAAAAAGATTCTACTAACACTATCAAATGATCCTGAAACAGTATCAGGTATTGTTGTATTCCCTCCCAATCCAGTATATTGAGAAATGCCAACGCTTTTACCATACACTGCAGTGGAATAGGAATAATCGTTATAATCCTGAGCTTTTAATGCTCCCAGTATAGGAAACACGATTACTAATAGTGATATATAGATTCTTTTCATTTTTTTTAGATATTTTAAAGCCAGGCCTTTAAGTATACCGATTTCACATTCAGCGTCGCTCCAGCAGTTCCATCCCCCGCCTAATTGCCTCAGTAGCGAGGATTTCTTCTTTCATTCGAGTTGCCTCCGCCATCTTCTGCAGGGTTCCCGCGGCCTCCTCGGAAAGGGTCACAGGAACGGGGACGTTTTTCCTTTCCGTTCCCTTGGCCGACCCGGCACCTCGGACTCTATTGGATACGGATCGTTGCACACCCTATGTCTGGTAGTATTTGCTAGACATGTCAATGCATTTGTTTGGTAGTTTTTACAAGATTGGAGGAAATTCCTCTAACAATGCCGACGCTAAAAACGAAGAAATCAGCCTCTACCAAACCTCGACGGATCAAAAAGATTTCCTCGGGCACAACAATTGCAGTGCATCTCCCAGCGGATCTCCGGGAACGTGTGGATGCAGCGGCTATCAAAAGTGGCCTCTCCAAGCAGGATTTCTACAGGCTCTGTCTAGAGATCGGTATGATCTTCTGGGATGAGGCTGGCTCGATCGCCTTCACCCTCCATGATGCAGGAAAGAATCCCGCATCCATCGCCAAGGTCCTTGCGATCTGCGTCGACTATGGGCTCTACCTTCCAGAGGAAGTCACCGCTCTCCGTGCGGCGGAATCTCTTAAGTAGTTTCAGTCCTGTTCCGACGGTCTCAGTCCAGATAAAGTCTTTCTAAGTTCGGAAGATCGGATGAAGAGCCATCCGACTAAGGTTGTCAAAGGCTGGGAAGTTCAGACGCCGTGCTACGTGCTATCTCGATCCCATTCAGGCGACGGTATTTTAGGAGATAGCTAGGCGCCCAAGCGTCAGCCGTAGAAAAGGCGCGTGGGAACGCGGCTTAGTCATTCGAGGCACTGGCCGAGAAGTCCTCGGATCAGTAGATCCGAGGATGCCTGATCGGCCACGATCGGCAGGCAAACCTAAGCCGACCATGAAGCCCCTACCTGCCTGAGGCAGTCACCCCTCCGTGCGGCCGAGGCATTACTGTAGAGGTTCAAAGGAAAACATTTCTCCATCTGTGCATTCTGTGAATTTTGTGGCCCATCCCTTTCACCCCCTTCATCCCTGTGAGTTATAGTCACCACTTCAGCCCTCCCCTTGCTTCTCATGTGGATCAGGTGTAGTGCTTCTTTATGTCTGAAGCCGATTTGTTAACCAAAATCACAACAGATCCAGAGATCTGTCACGGCAAGCCATGTCTGCGGGGTATGCGTTACCCAGTGGAGTTCGTTCTTGAGATGCTGAGCGGACCAACGACCGTAGAGCAGTTTCTTGCTGACTATCCGGATCTCGAATCCGACGATCTGAAGGCTGCCTTTGCCTATGCGGCGAGGATGAGCCGAGTCAAAAGACTTGAGCCCGTTGCGGCGTGAAGTTCTTTCTGGACGCACAGTTACCCAGATCTCTCTGTGCGGCTTTGAGGCACATGGGATATGAATCCATCCATACACTCGATCTACCCAACGGCAATCGCACCGGAGATCGCTCGATTTCAGAACTTGCTGACAAGGAGGGGTGGATTGTGGTGAGCAAGGACTCCGATTTCGTGATCTCTCATCTCCTTCACCAGAAACCCAAAATGCTCCTGCAAATCTCCACCGGAAATATTAACAATCCGGCATTGGAGAATTTGTTGCTTCGCAATATGAAGGCGCTCGAAACAGCATTCCAATCAGCCAGCCATGTAGAAATCAATAGAACGAGTATGATCATTCACGGATAACGAAACCAATCCCTGTCGCCAAGGTAGGGCGACGGTATTTTGTTCCTATGGCTAGAGGTCAGCCATCCGGAAAGGCTTGGAAGTTTGGATGAGGGGCTAGGCGCGCGAGGGAAGGCGTAGTAGCCCTACGCCGACCGAGCGGCAACAACGCCCCGCGCCAAAATCCCAAGCCTATTCAGCTACCTCGTCTTCTTTTTGTGAAACTACCGGCGCAATCCTCTGCAACTTCTCCCCCTCCGGCAGTCCCATGAGTTTGACCCCCATGGTGTTCCTACTGGTCTCGCGGATCTCGGCGATGCGGGTGCGGACCATCTGGCCGCCAGAAGTGATGAGCATGAGTTCGTCGGCGTCGGTGACGGTGAGGGCTCCCACGACGAGGCCTGTCTTGTCTCCGGTCTTCATGGTGATGATGCCTTTCCCACCGCGTGACTGCTTGCGGTATTCCTCGAAGGGGGTGCGCTTGCCGATGCCATTCTCACCCGCCACAAGCAGGGTGGCGTCGTTGCGGACGAGGCTGGCAGAAACGACAAAATCACCCGCGTCGGGACGGATGCCCCAGACACCGACCGTGGCACGGGCCTGATCGCGGAGCTCTTCTTCGCTGAAGCGAATGCTCATTCCCTGACGGGTGACGAGGACGATCTCGTCGTGCCCCTCGGTGAGGCAGGCAGAGATGAGTTCGTCATCCTCCTCGATCTTAATGGCGATGATGCCTCCCTTGCGGATATTGGCGAAATCACCGAGGTTCGACTTCTTCACAATGCCGGTACGGGTGGCGAAGAGGATATGCTTCTCGGGATTCCAGGTGGTCTCGACACCCCCGGCACCGCCACTGGTGGTCGACTCGATGCGCATGGTGGCGGCGATTTTCTCACCGGACTGGAAGTTCAGGATATTGGCGATCGATTTCCCCTTAGCCGTGCGGCTCATCTCGGGGATCTCGTAGACGCGCTCGACGTAACAGCGACCGGTCTTCGTGAAGAAGACGAGGTAGTCATGCGTGCTGGCGGTGAAGAGATGCTCGACGAAGTCGTCGTCCTCGGTGTCGTTCTGGGCCTCCTTGGTCGTCATGCCGATAACTCCCTTGCCGCCGCGCTTCTGCGAGCGGTAGGCACTGACGGCTGTGCGCTTGATCAGGCCCTTATGGGTGACGGTGATGATGCAGCCTTCGTTGGCGATCAGGTCCTCGATGGAGATCTCTCCCTCCTCGGGGACAAGCTCGGTGAGGCGGGGACCGGCATGCTTGTCGCGGATCGCCTTCAATTCGGTCTTGATGATCGTGAAGACGCGCTCCTCGCGGGCCAGGATGTCAACGAGGTCGGCGATGGTCTTTAGTAGCTCTTGGTACTCGTTGTTGAGCTTGTCGCGCTCAAGGCCGGTGAGCTGGTAGAGGCGCAGCTCGAGGATGGCGTCGGCCTGCGGCTCGCTGAAGCAATACTGACCCTTCTCATTGAGACGGGACTCGTGGCGGAGCAGGATGCCGAATTTCGCGATCTCGGCCTTGCTGAAGCTCAGCGCAAGAAGGCGGGTGCGGGCCTCGTCGCGATTCTGGGAATCGCGGATGATCTTGATGAAATTATCGAGGTTTGCGAGGGCGATAAGGTAACCCTCGAGCTTCTCGGCACGGGTCTCGGCCTCACGGAGGAGGAAGCGGGTGCGACGCAGGATGACTTCGCGGCGGTGCTCGATGAAGCAGGCGATGGCTTCCTTCAGCGAAAGGAGCTTCGGACGGCCACGGTCGATCGCGAGCATCGAGATCGAGAAGGAGGACTCGAGCGCAGTGTGCTTGTAGAGGTTGTTGATGACGACCTTCGGAATGGCGTCACGCTTGAGCTCGATCACCACGCGGGTGTTCTCATCGGACTCGTCGCGGATGGCACTGATGTCGGTGATGATCTTCTCATTCACGAGACCGGCGATGCGCTCGACGAGGGTGGCGCGGTTGACGTTATACGGGATCTCGGTAATGACGATCTGCTCGCGACCACCCTTGATCTCCTCGACTCCGGCACGGCCACGGACCTTCACGGAACCGCGTCCCGTCTCGAAGTACTGCTTGATGCCACCGACTCCGCAGAGCTGGCAACCCGTGGGGAAGTCAGGACCCTTGATGTACTTCATCAGCTGGTCGAGCGTGATGTCGGGATTGTCGATCTGGGCGCAAACGGCGTCGATGGTCTCGCCAAGATTGTGAGGAGGGATATTGGTAGCCATACCGACGGCGATACCGGTTCCGCCATTCACAAGGAGATTCGGAATCGAGGCGGGGAACACGGTCGGCTCCTCGCGGGTGTCGTCGTAGTTCGGGACGAAATCGACGGTATCGTGATCCATGTCCTCCATGAGGACGGCACCTAGAGGACGTAGACGGGCCTCTGTGTAACGCATGGAGGCCGGAGGATCACCTTCGACAGAACCGAAGTTTCCCTGACCCTCAATCAAGGTTTCGCGCATCGCCCAGGTCTGGGCCATGTGAACGAGGGTCGGATAGATCGCCTGGTCACCGTGGGGGTGATAGTTACCCATGGTCTCACCGACGATCTTGGCGCACTTGAGATGCTTGCGGGTCGGCATGACGCCGAGCTCACTCATGGCGAAGAGGATGCGTCGCTGGGAGGGCTTCAGACCGTCGCGGGCATCGGGAAGAGCTCGGGAAATAATGACCGACATGGAGTAGTCGAGGAAGGAGCGGGAGATCTCTTCGGCGACATCGATCGGTTCAACTTTTTCGTTCTGATTATACAAGGTATTGGGCCTAAGTGGCGGTTTGGGGTTACTTCCCTACAATATAGGGAGGCAAGCCCGCGGTGGGAAAGTACGAAAGTAGGAAAGTGAAAGGTTTTAGAGCGGCTTAAGCCTTGGTCATGGCCACCAGATGTACAGATTGGACGGGCTCAATGTTGAGGGGTGAGAGTCATTACGATTAGAAAAGAAGAGCGAGTATCTGAATATTTCCCTTTTGGGTTTTTTGTGCCTTTTGTGGCTCTATCACTTCGCAAAATGGACCCAACACTCCCGACTTCTCAAACTTTTCAGCCTTCAGCCTTCAGCCTGTTAACTTCTCCCTCGAGTTCCTTGACCCGCTCATAGAGCTTACCTAACTGAGAGATGTAGAAGTTGTTCTGCTTCCATTCCTTCATCGGCTTGGCAGGAGCCCCGATCACCATGCTTTCGGCAGGGACATTCTTGGAGAGTCCCGATTGGGCACCGATCACGGCCTTGTCACCGATCTCAAGATGGCCGGCCAGACCAACCTGTCCGGCAAGAGTAACATAAGAGCCAACCCGGGTGCTTCCCGCGATGCCAACCTGTGAGCAGATGATCGTGTGGGAGCCGATCTGCACGTTGTGGGCGATCTGGACGAGGTTATCGATCTTGCTTCCCTCGCCGATGACGGTGCGACCGAAGCGGGCGCGATCGATGGTGGTATTGGCCCCAATCTCGACGTCATCACCGATCTCCACAATGCCGGTCTGCGGAATCTTGATATGCCGTCCCTCCTTGAACTCATAACCAAAGCCACAGGAACCGATGACGGCACCCGGCTGAAGGATCACTCGATTTCCAAGGATGCAGCGCTCACGGATGATGGCGCCGGGATGAAGGTGACAACCTTCACCAAGGCGCACTTCGTTGCCGATCAGGCATCCGGCTCCAATCACGGAATCGGCTCCGATCACAGCCCCCTCTCCAATCACGGCCAAGGGACCGACGGAGACACCCTCTCCCAGGGTTGCCGAGGCTGCCACAACCGCCGAGGGATGGACACCAGGTGTGGCCACCACCTCGGGAGGTGCAAAGGCCGCCACGACAGAGGCAAAGGCAGCGGAGGGATTAGCCACCCTAAGAACTACTGGAGCGATCTCCTCTATGAACTCCATGGGAACAAGAACGGCAGAGGCCTTGCAGGAGCGAAGTTGAGCCAAATAGCGGGGATTCCCGAAAAAAGTGACATCACCCGGACGAGCCTCCTGTAAAGAGGCAACACCGGTAATCTCGAGATCATCCGATCCCTCGGGAAGTTCCAATCCCGCAATGGTCGCCAATTCCAGTAGTCTCATAGATGGAAGCGGCGAGGCTAGGGAGCGTTCTCGAATTACTTGGCCGACTTGGCTGGAGCGGTCTTGTTCAGTGAAGCAATCACATCCTGGCTGAAGTCGAGATCATCACGGGAGTAGAGAACAATGGGAACGGCTCCGGCACTCAGACCCGACTTGTCGAAGACGATGTCGTAACCCTTGGACTTCACGAGATCGGTCACGGCCTTCATGATGTCATCAACGATATCCTTGCGCATGCGAAGGAACTGATCCTGCAAGCTCTTCTGCTTAGCACTGCGGTAGTCGGCGATCTCACGGTCCAGCGTACGGGCAGCTGCTACCTTGGTCTGGAGATCCTTTTTCTTGGCATCGACCTCCTCTTTGGGAAGATCAGTCTTCTGGAGGTCGGCATTCAGTTGGCTGATCTCCTTCATGCTCGCCTTGAGGGTATCGACGCGACCGCTCAGATCGTCATTGGCCCCTTTCTCGGCATCAGTGTACTTGGCCTGCGCATCCTTGGTCTTGTAGTACTCGCTGAAGACATTGTTCATGTCGATTGTACCGAACCTGACTTCTGCCTTGGCGAATCCGGCCCCGCCAAAAAGGAGAATTGCCCCGAGTAATGAAATGCGAGTGATCGTTGTCATATGGGTGTGATGGAACTTAATTTGATCAGATAGCCACTCCTAGAAGGTGTAGCCAACATTAAAGTTAAACTGTCCGTTGCTCTTGTTCCAGGAATCGAACATGACGGGATAACCCCAGTCGACACGGATCGGTCCGATCGGGAGGTCGATACGGGCACCAATACCAACATCTCCATTCAGACCTCCCGAGTTATAACTCAGGTCACCGATAGAAGTAGTCACCTTCGTTGGATTGAAACTAAAGGTGCCGGCATTCACGTAACCCCAGTCTGAGAAGAAGGCGCCTCGGAGGCGGGGAATGATTGGGAAGGTGATTTCCCCAGTTCCATAGACGGAGGTACTGCCGCCAATCGGATTGCCATAGAAGTCCTTCGGACCAACCTCACGGAACGCGAATCCTCGCATGTCATTGGCACCGCCCAAATAGAGTTCGTCAAAGATCGGGGCGGAGTTGTTGATGGTTCCCTTGGTGCCACTACCCCAAGGATTCATAACGCCCACGGCACCCTTAGTGAGCAGGATCATGTCCCAAGGAAGCGGGAAGTATTTCTTGGCCTCGAGGTTGAGTCCGTAGTCCTGCACGTTCCCACCGAGACCACCACCTGCAATAACTCCGCTCAGACTCACGGACTGTCCCTTGTGCGTCAGGAAGAGGCTATCGCGGTTGTCATAATCGAGCCCAAGCAGGATCGCGCTCTTGGTGTAGGGCGAGCTTGATGCGGCATCTGCAATTGCCGGGCCATAGTTGCCAGTCAGGTTGTAGATCTTGATGTTCTCCAAGCGATATTCCCCTCGGAGTGCAGTAAACGGAGAGAGAGCCTTGCGGGCCTGGAGCGCTCCACCGAGATTCGACTGGCTGTAGACAGGGCTCAGGAAGGTTGCCGCATGGTAGTAGAACTCGCCACCGACGGAGACCTTATACCCCATGAACCATGGCTCGGTAAGCGACATGGTGAAGTCTTGACGCTGCAATCCATACTGGGCGCGGATACGGAAACGCTGGCCGGCACCCGTGAAGTTGGGCCAGTTGAAGAGGTCGAAGTTGGATTGCTGAAGTTCGGCAAACCCGACCAAGCTATCGATGGAGCTAAAGCCGGCACCAAAGTTGAACGATCCGGTCTTTTTCTCATCAACGATGACATCGAGGTCTTTGCGTCCAGGAACCAAGGTGTCGACAGGCACGGTATCGACCTTGGAGAAATAGTTGAGGTTCATCAGGCGAGTCTTGCTGACGTCGACTAGCGTGGTGTCGAAAACACCTCCAGGTTGGACGGCCAACTCGCGGCGGATCACCTTGTCCTTGGTCTTCGTATTGCCCTGAACGTTGATGAGATTCACATAGGACTGAACTCCCTCGTCGATACGATAGGTGAGATCGATCTGCCCCTGTCCTGCGGGGGTGATCTGGGGCTGGGCGACCATATCGACATAGCCTCGGGAGCCGTAGTAATCGCGGATTTTCTTTAGGTCGGCACCCATGCCATCTGGGGTATAGAGGGATCCGGTCCTCATCTTGAGATAACGAACTAGGTCTGCGGGAGGCACGATGGTGGCTCCATCGATGGAGAGCTTATTGACCCGGTACTGCGTACCTTCGGAAATGGAGATCACCAGATCGACACCGTTGCCCTTAGGGAGAGGCGTGGTCTGGACATCGGTGACGCGCATGTCGGCAAATCCCTTGTTCTGGTAAAGATTGCGGATCGCTTCCTTGTCCTCGTCCATCTGCGACGGAGTGAGGCGCCCGGCCTTGGTCAGGAAGGAGAGCAGATTGGCGGTCTTGGTCTTCATGACCTTCAAGAGATCTTTCGGAAGGACGGAATCGTTTCCCGTGAAGGAGATGCGTCGAATGATGAGCTTCGGTCCCTCATTGATCAGGAACGAAACCTTCATCTTCTTATCTGGAAGCTCCGTGGACTTGGTGTCGACCTTCACATCGGTGAAATTCTTATCCTCGTAGAGTTTAAGGATCTTCTGGCGGTCATCGTTCAGGCGCTCGTCGCTGAGGGGTTCGCCCGGCTTGGTTGCGATTTCCTTGCGGATTTTTGAATTCTTAATCGCTTCGGCACCCTCAATGACAACTTCTCCAACGGTCGCGCGCCCCTGTAGGAGGACGGTCACTTTCAGTCCTCCGGTGATCGGTTCCGCAAAAATACGGGCATTGGAGACCTGACCCGTGGCATAGAGCGACTTGATATCCTCCTCGACGAGGCGGTCGTTGTAGGGCGCTCCGGGCTTGGTCGCGAGATTGTCGAGAACGCGCTGCTTGCTCAGCGTATTGGGCCCCACAAACTGAACATCGATCTGCTTGATCAGCGGCGCCTGACCCTGATTCTGAGCGGCAAGGCGATCGGCACACAACGGAATCAGGCATGCCAAGAGTGCGAGTCTGATCAGAAGAAAAAAGCGGGTAAGCGTCATGAAGCGTTTGGAAAATCAGTGGAGTCCGTGAGCCATGGAATGGCAAGACCCGCCATTAGATGCGAGAGTGAGGTGGTCGGGTCAAGCCGCTAATTGGCAGATGGATTTCTCAGGAAAGGTTGGGCTGTTTCAAGATGGCAGGAATTTCAGCCAGATTGGTGATGGTGTGGTCCGGAGTGACATCGGCCTGCTCCTCGGAACCGGGAACACGGATCCAGATGGAGCGGATACCGGCGTTCCTCGCCCCCACGATGTCACGCTCCAAGCTATTGCCGACCATGACGGCCTCGTCGGCGGTTACCCCGAGTTTGGCCAGAAGGCGATGGAAGATCTCCGGCTTCGGCTTTCCGATGCCATGCTCTCCAGAGACAGCGATGGCCTGAAAAAAGGATTCCAGCCCCGAGGCGGCGATCTTCTCACGCTGCAAATCGGGTGCACCATTGGTCAGGAGCGCAAGTTTGTAACTGGGTGCAAGTTCAGCCATCAACTCGCGCGCTCCTGTCAGTAATCGCTGACGGGCACGGCGTGTGGAGGCAAATTCCATGGCAAGCATCTCCGCCTCCTCCTCCGAGGCATCCCTTCCTTGGGCGGCAAGTGACTTGGCGAAAACCTCGACGCGGTAGCTGGTCGACCAATTACGAAGTGCGGTCAACTCAGGGGAATCCCCCGTGAAGCCTCCCCAGAGGCACTCAAAGGCACTGATTCCGATCGAGCGGCAAAAGGGACGGCACTCCCCCTCAGCCCAGAGAGATCGAGCGATCGCCATGGCATCGGTTGCAAAACGGGCGGGGTCTGCCTCGAAACGAGAGGAAGCCACTGCGGCCACATGGGCAAAGGTTTCGTGAGAGACCGCCTCATCGACGGCCAGTGTGTCATCAAGATCAAAGAGAAGGGCGCGAATTGCCATAAGTGGAAACACTGCCCACATCGAACATCCTGAACGAGAAAAAAGAGGTCTCTTCCGACTTTTCCCCTTCACTTGGCCTGCGGATTTCCTTTTAACTTTGCATTTCTATGAGCACCCAAGCCTTCCCCGACATCACCTCAATCCCCTTTGAGGGTCCCTCCTCCAAGAATCCCCTCGCCTTCAAGCACTACAATCCCTCCGAGATTATCGAGGGGAAATCGATGAAGGATTGGATGCGCTTTTCGGTTGTCTATTGGCACACCTTCCGCAACTCCCTCTCTGATCCCTTCGGTGCCGGCACGGCGATCCGTCCCTGGGATGACGGCACCGATTCCGTCGAGAACGCAAGGAACCGCGTCCGCTATGCCTTCGAATTCATCCAGAAGCTCGGTGCTCCCTTCTACGCCTTCCACGACCGTGACATTGCTCCTGAGGGCAAGACCCTTGCCGAGAGCAATAAGAACCTCGACTCCGTTGTCGCCGTCCTCAAGGAAGAGCAGCAGCGCACAGGCATCAAACTTCTCTGGGGCACCGCATGCCTCTTTGCCAACCCTCGTTTCACCCACGGTGCGGCAACCAGCCCGAACGCCGATGTCTATGCCTATGCAGCTGCACAGGTGAAGAAGGCAATGGAAGTCACCCACGAACTGGGCGGCGAGGGATACACCTTCTGGGGCGGTCGCGAGGGCTACTCCACCCTCTGGAACACCGACATGAAGCGTGAGCTCGATCACCTCGCCCGCTTCCTCCACATGGCCGTCGACTACAAGAAGGAGATCGGATTCACCGGTCAGTTCTACATTGAGCCGAAGCCGAAGGAGCCGACCACCCACCAGTACGACAGCGACTCTGCAGCCTGCCTGAACTTCCTCCGCGAGTATGGCCTCCAGGATCATTTCAAGATGAACCTTGAGACCAACCACGCCACCCTCGCCGGCCACACCATGGCCCACGAAATCGAGGTCTGCCTTGGTGCCAACGCACTCGGTTCCATCGACGCCAACACCGGCAACGAGCTCATCGGCTGGGACACCGACCAGTTCCCGACCAACCTCTACCTCACCACTCAGATCATGCTCGGTGTGATGAAGATGGGAGGCCTCACCACCGGCGGAATGAACTTCGACGCGAAGGTGCGCCGCGAGAGCTTCGAGCCAATCGACCTCTTCTACGCCCACATTGGGGGCATGGATGCCTTCGCACGCGGCCTCAAAGTCGCAGCTTCCATCCGCAAGGACGGGCGCATCGCCGAGATCGTCAAGAACCGCTATTCCTCATGGGACAGCGGCATCGGCGCAGAGGTCGAAGCCGGCAAGTCCAGCTTCGCAAGCCTCGAGAAGCATGCCCTCGCCCATCCCGATCCGATCCAGCACGGCAGCGGCCGTCAGGAACTCATTGAGAACATCGTCAACGAACTGATCTAACTGGTTCCCATCAACTCCAAAGCCCCGTTTACCCGCTCTGGGTGAACGGGGCTTTTTTTGTAACGATTCATGAGTCGCCGATTTTTCTTCAGCCATGCGCCGAGAGGATTCAGTCTTATGAGATGAAATCCAAATCCCTGGCCAAGTCCTCCCCTGACGCATCTTACGAATTTCTCAAAAAACTGCTGAACACTCCCTCACCCTCGGGCTTCGAGACGAAAGGACAGAAAGTCTGGGTGGATTACGTGAAGCAATTTTCTGATTCTGTGGATATCGATTCCTATGGGAATGCCTACGCGACACTGAATCCTGGGTCCGGAAAGGGAGATCCGACCATCTTGATCAGCGGCCATGTCGATGAACTGGGTCTCATGGTTTCACACATTTCCGAAGAGGGATACCTGTACTTCAAGCCGATCGGCGGCGTAGACAAGGCCCTGATACGTGGCCAGCGCGTGACGGTTCACGGCCCCAAGGGTTCGGTGCCCGGAGTCACCGGACTCCTTGCCATCCATCTCCAGGAACCCGATGACCGCAACAAGGTTCCCGAGATGCATGCCATGCATATCGACATCGGTGTCTCCTCCCGCAAGGAGGCTGAGAAATTGGTCGCGATCGGTGATGCAGTGACCTACTCGGCCGAGTTTCAGGAGCTAGCTGGCGGACGCTTCGCCGCGCGCGGATGCGATAACAGGATCGGAGCCTGGACAGCCGCCGAGGGGTTGCGACTCGCCTCACTCAAGAAGAACAAGCTCAAGGCCAAACTCGTCGCCGTCTCCACCATCCAGGAGGAGAATGGACTCTATGGTGCCACCATGGCGGGCTACAGCGTCCATCCCGATGTCGCCCTCGTTGTCGACGTGACCCATGCCACCGATATCCCCAACTGCTCCAAAGCAAAGCATGGAGAGGTGGCGATGGGGAAGGGGCCGGTGATCAGCCTCGGCAGCGTGAATCATCCCGTGGTGAACGATCGGCTCCGGCAGATCGGGGAAGCTGCAAAGATCCCTCTCCAGGTCGAGGTGAACCCACGCTGGACGGGCACCGATGCCGACGCGATCTTTAAGCAGAGGGGTGGAATCCCCACCGTCTCCATCGGCGTACCCAACCGCTACATGCACTCCCCCGTAGAGATGATCCAGTATTCCGATCTTCAGCAGACGGCGGAGCTGCTGGCTGCATTTGCCCTCGACTGCGGCAAGGGGGAACGTTTCGGAGTTAGGCTTTAGAATGAGACTTTCGTCATCTTTGGAATAGAAAAGTTGAGGGGGGAGATTTTTTGAGTCTCCACCCCATGATCGTGATTTCTCCGATTTCAACTTTCCTCTTTTGTCCTCCTTCATTCATCCTTTTCCCCCGTGACCTCCCACACATCCCCCAACAACTTGGGCTGGCGCGTTGCGCTAGCCGGACTCGGCATCAATCTCGCCCTCGGCGTGCTCTACACCTGGAGCATGTTCAAAGGAGCCATCGAGAAGGACTTCGGCTGGAAAGGTGATCAACTCAATGATCCGTATGCCCTCTGCTGCCTGGTCTTTGCCTTCGCGATGATCCTGGCGGGTCGCCTGCAGGATAAGATCGGCCCCAGGATCACCGCCACCATCGGCGGCATCCTTGTAGCCGCCGGAATGCTACTCATCTCCACGACCAACAACTATACCCTCTGGGTCATCGGCTTCGGCGTGCTAGTCGGGACTGGCATCGGCTTTGGCTACGCCTGCGCCACGCCAGCAGCCCTCAAGTGGTTCCCCAAGGCCAAGACCGGACTGGTAGCCGGTATCGTGGTCGGCGGATTCGGACTGGCCCCGGTCTACCTCGCACCGCTCTCCGAGACACTCCTCAAGGATTTTGGCATCCTCAAATCGATGCTTATTCTCGGGCTTCTCTTCGCGGTCATTGTTATTGGACTCGCACAACTGCTCAAAAATCCTCCTGCGGGTTATGTCGCTGAGACAACTTCCTCCGCGAGTGCTGGCTCGCTAGTCGTGACTGACTTGTCTCCAGCCCAGATTCTTTCCAAGAGCTCTTTCTGGCTGCTCTGGCTGCTCTACTTTGTCGGTGCGGGAGCTGGTCTCATGGTCATCGGCAGTATCAGCGGCATGGCCAAGAAATCCATGGGAACGTCCGCCTTTATCGCCGTGGCGGTTCTGGCAATCGGCAATGCCATGGGGCGGGTGATCGCAGGATCCTTATCCGACAAAATCGGTCGCCGCACGACCCTCCTGATCGTCTTCCTGTTCCAGGCGGTCCTGATGTTCGTTGCCATCCCCGTCACGGGTGGCACCACCACGCCACTCGTTCTTGTCCTGATTGCTGCGCTGATCGGTGCCAACTACGGCGCCAACCTCTCACTCTTCCCCTCGATCACGAAAGATCTCTGGGGCATCAAAAACTTTGGCATGAACTATGGCCTCATCTTCACAGCGTGGGGCGTGGGTGGTTTTGTCCTGTCACGCCTGTCGCAGATGCTCAAGGCATCGAGCGGCAACTTCGCATCCAGCTTTATGGTAGCCGGCGCGCTTCTGATCGTGGGTGCGGGACTCACCTTCCTGATCAAGTCGCCCGACTCGAGTAGCGCGTAGAAACCGCCCCTAGGCTTAGGGGCCCTAAGAAAACGGTGGGCTCAATCCTTGCCGAGGAGAGATTTATCATCCTTCCGTCGTCCGTAGGCGATTCTGCTATGGTGCATGCTGCTAAGACTCGCGACCAGGGAGGCCGCGATCTCCTGCAACTGGCAGAGCGTCACAGGGGCCTCATCATACTGACCATCATCGATTCTATCCTTGAGGATGTCGTGAATAAGATCGTCCAGTCGCTGGGGAGTCGGCCTCTCAAGACTCCGTGAGGCGCTCTCGGCGGCATCGGCAAGCCCCATGATCACAGCCTCGATGGTTTGAGGTTTTGGCCCCGGATAACGGTAGCTCTCCTCGCTGACTTTCGGTATATCCTCGGGCCGGACATTCATCAGGGAGCCTCCGGCACGCGCATCCTTCTCCTGCTGGCAGGCACGTTGATAGAAATACTCCACAAGAGTGGTGCCATGATGCTGCATGATCGCATCGATCACACGACGGTTCAGTTTGTTCCGGACCGCTAGATCAACCCCTTCCTTGACATGGGAAAGAATAACCAAAGCACTCATGGTCGGGGTTAGTTCGTCATGCAGATTCTCGCCGGGCGGCATATTTTCCGTGAAGTACTCGGGCTTCGCCAGCTTGCCGATGTCATGGAAGTAAGCCGAAACTCTACAAAGAGTGGCATTGGCACCGACTTTCTCGGCGCAAGCCTCCGCAAGATTGGCCATTGCAAGCGAGTGGTGGTAGGTACCGGGCGCCTCGAGACTGAGCCGACGAAGCAAGGGATGATTGAGGTCAGCCATCTCCAGCCAGGAAATCTCCGTGGTGATTCCGAAAAGTTTTTCGATCATCGGAAGAGAGCCGCTCACTAGCACAGCGGTGAGAATCCCCGTGCCGATGGCAAGAGCAGTCTCGATACCTAGACTCCCCCAGTCCGTCAGGGAGAGATTATCCCAAAGGATCGGACCAATCAGTCCGGAAAGGAGCGCCAGAATCCAGACGGTGATCCCGGAATAAAAGCCTGCCCTGAGAAGCCTCGATCGACGCCGCACGCGCATGGTGGATAGAACTGCGACCAACCCGCCAGTGATCGCCAGTAGAAGAAGCAAGGGGTCTCTCGTCACATGGAGGACCGACCACCAAAGTGCGCCGATTAGACATGCCGAAAGCCCGATCTGGGGTCCCATGAGCACGGACAGGATCAACGGGGCCAGCGCGTAGGGAAGGAGGAGTGATAGCAAGTGCTCTTCCAGACGTCCTTGGATGACCTGACCCTGAAGGAATTCACCGATCCCAACCTGAAGCAGGATCACCCCCAGAAAGAGGGCCAGGGAGGAATTTTTCCTGAGTGCCAAATCGCCGCTGATCACCGGTTGCACCACTGCCAGGGCAAGAATTAAAAGAGTGTACAGAAGATGCTTAAGAGGATCAGGCGCATCTCCCGCCAAGCAGAAGAGGGCAAGAATTCCCGCCGCCGCCAAGACGATCCCAAAACGCAACAAACGCCCCTCCTCCAGCGCACCGAACATGGTCTCGCGGCTTTCAAGGCGTGACTTCCCGCAACTCAACCCCCGGGCGGCGAGTCTCTTTTTTCGAAGAAAACGGAACATCGGATGATTGATTAAAAGCGCGTCTCTTGGAGTCCCCGGTGCTCCTTATAGGCCGAGATGATGGCTCGAACCAGGGGATGACGCACAACGTCCCGTTCGCCAAAAAGATGGAAGTTGATTCCCGGGGTGTTTGAGAGGGCCCCTATCGCCTCAACCAAACCACTGGGCTTGTTTTTGGGAAGATCGATTTGGGTTCGATCCCCCGTGATCACGCACTTCGAGCCGATGCCGATGCGGGTGAGAAACATGAACATCTGCTCCGTGGTGGTATTCTGCGCCTCATCCAGAATGATAAATGCCTTGTTCAGCGTTCTGCCACGCATGTAGGCCAAGGGGGCTATTTCAATGATGTTCCGCTCGATGGCACGCTGGATCTCCTCAGGTTCAAGCATATCGTGCAACGCGTCGTAGAGGGGGCGCAGATAGGGCAGGATCTTTTCCTGCAATTCTCCGGGCAGGAATCCTAGTGCCTCTCCTGCCTCTACCGCAGGTCGAGTAAGGATGATGCGACTCACTTTTTCCGTCTTCAGGGCCGCCACTGCCTTCGCCACGGCAAGGTAGGTCTTCCCCGTACCAGCAGGACCGACACCAAAGGTGATGTCATGAGCATCAATGGCACGAAGGTAATCCCTCTGAGAGAGGTTCTTGGGAACAACAGGAGGCTTGCGCTGAGAACACTGGATCCGTTCCTGATAGAGTCCCTCTAGTGGCGCAATGGGTAAAATAGACGCATCAGTAGCCCGATGATCATTCGGGGCGACAACAGAGGCCCTAGAGTTTTCGCGATTCTCGGCATCCCCATGGTGCTCAAGGGTAAATAGAAATTCATCCCGTCCGATCACTCCTCCCAAGGCCACGACACGTTGCAGTTCACCAAAGATGAAGCGGGCCTTCGCAACAGCCACCTTGTCGCCTTGGATCTTCAACCAGCCGTCACGGCTCGTAATACGAACACCAAGATCTCTCTCCATGAGGCGAAGCAGTTTCTCGTCGCCGCCAAACAGGGCCTGCAGAGAACGCGCATTCTCAAACTCCAGGGTGATTTCCTCACCGAGAGCGGACGCCTTCTTCGGATCACGAACTGGATCCTGCTTTCTTTTCTGTGATGGTCTCTTCAACGACAACGGCTACTTATAGCCGTAAACCAACGCCCACGGAGTGCGATCCTCGGGGGACTTGAGGATCTGGACGATGGCAAAAAATGTTCCCGTAGCTTTGGGGCTGACTCTTGCTCCGGCAAAGCGTCCTTTCTGCCAGCTTTCGGCATCAACGAGGTTACCGTTGTCGTCGTATATATGGACGGAAAGGGTTGCTCCCTTAAGATCAGTGGCCATCAGGAACCAATAATTATTTCCCTTGAAGAGCTGGGAACTGACGGCCTTCTTTTCCCGAACCCCGAGATCGCCACCCCAAGCATCCTTACGAATGGAAAACCCCTGTTTATAATAGGGAAGGGCCGCCTCATAGGCGAACGAGAGGGCATCATCCACCGTGGCATGGACAAGGCAAGGGGACCAAGCGGCAAGCGCCAGTGCAACTACGGCGAAGCGATTTTTCAATTTACGTGATCTGAAGTTCAAACAAAGGGAGGGGAAGAAGTTCATAATCAGTTTCCGGTATTCCCTTCAACGATCTGCTGGTTGACGCCGTGGGTGAGGTCATGGATCGACTTGACCTGTTCGGGTGTGATTTTGTCTCCCCCCTCGCTCACGATAGGTCCGATTTTCCTCAGCACGTCCCTGATGCTTGCAACCAGGGGATTCTTCCGAAGTCGGCCCCCCATGGAACCAATGCATCGATCAAAATAATTCACTAATTCCGGCTGATGAAGGAGCTCGGTGCCATCCTTGGAAAATCCACCATCCACGATCGAGGTGAGAACCTCTGTGCCTCGAAGCCACCCGCCCAGACTCACCAACTGCGAAAGATCTTGATCATTGAGTTCCTGCATCGCCTCACGGACATCCTGCAGGGCCCCGTCAAATTCCGCCCGAACCCCTCTCCAATCACGCTGATCGGCCTTGTCGGTGATGCTCTTGCTGCGGGCAATGACGGACTTGCGCACATTAATTCCATCCGCCAGCGTCAGGACTTGGCGGCCAAGTTCCTTGACCCGCTCGGCATCCTCAGCCTCGACAGCCACAAAACCTTCGGCGATCACATTTCCAAGTAGAAGGGCTATACGGGCGCGGTCTTCCGGAGTGCGGGTCTTACCGTCACGAAGCTGACCTTTCCAGTTTGGGTTACCGAGTTTGTCGAGCACGGCAAAGATTTCACTGGGTACAGGCACCACCACCTCCTCCACGGCCGCCGCGGGAAAATCGGAAAGCGAGATCTTCTTCGGTGGAGTATCGGCCCTAGCGATCGGAGACGTGATAAGGAGGAGACACGCGATGGCCGCGTTAAGGCAAAGAAGTGGATTCATCGGAAATCGGGGAAAAATACCCTCGCCGAGAGGGGGCTCGCTGTGGAGCATGGGCGAATCGTTGTTCACACGCTGTTGGTTAAATTCAATCTGTAATGGACCGGGAAAGATTACAACATATTCTTGATAAGGCTTCGGCCAAGCGACTCCTCGTCATTGGGGATTTGATGCTGGACGAATTTGTCTGGGGAAACGTCGGCAGGATCTCCCCCGAGGCGCCAGTGCCCATTGTGGAGGTGCAGAGCGAGTCCAGCTATCCCGGCGGAGCGGCCAACGTGGCGCGCAATCTGCGGGAGTTCACCTCCTCGGTCACCATGCTCGGAATGGTAGGGTCCGATACCTCCGGAGAAAAACTAACTGGACTCCTGAGGAGCGAGGGGATCTCCACGGAGGGTCTTTTCACGGATCCCTCCATACCGACAATCGTCAAAACACGGATCATTGCCCAGCGCCAGCAGGTTGTACGGGTGGACCGCGAGCAACGCATGGCACCCGGTTCGGGTAGGCAGGATATCCTCAGTAAGGCACGCGCTTTGGTGACAGATGCCGACGCAGTGCTGATCGAGGACTATGGCAAAGGCTTCCTCGATCAGGGTTTGGTAAATGCCGTCCTGGAAGCGGCACGGGAGAAGGGTGTGATCGTCACCTGCGATCCCAATCCCAAAAATCCCCTGGAATGGCCCGGCATCGCCACGATCAAGCCTAACCGTTCCGAGGCCTTCGCTGCTGCAGGCATCCCCCTCTCCCCTCCGGTATACCCGGTTGAAAACGACGCTGCCCTGATGAAAGTGGGTGAAATTCTCCTTAGTCGCTGGAATGCCGGCGCCCTACTGATCACCCTGAGCGAACAGGGCATGATGCTCTTCCGTAAGGATCATCCTCCGTATCACACGCCAACACGCGCCCGGGAAATCTTCGACGTCTCTGGCGCAGGAGATACCTCCATTTCGCTCTACACGCTTGGCATCACGGCGGGAGCCTCTCCGGAGGAGGCTGCCGAGCTTGCCAATCATGCAGCCGGCATCGTCGTGGGGAAACTTGGCACCGCAACCTGCACGCGTGCCGAGCTGGAGGAAAGTTTCAGGGACCTCTACCCAGCATGAGCAGCTCATCAGGCCTTCGCCCCGCCCTCTTTGTCGACCGCGATGGAACGCTCATGGTCGAGGTCGACCATTGTCGCGATCCCAAAGATGTGAAGGCCTATGCAGGTGCCGCCGAGGAGTTGGCACGGGCTCGCTCCCTAGGATGGGCTGTGATCATTATCACGAATCAGAGCGGCATCGGTCGCGGTTATTTCACTGTGGAGCACTTCGACTCCGTGCAGGCGGAACTCATCCGCCAACTCAACGGGGAAGTCGACGCCTCCTACATGGCGCCCGACCACCCTGACAATCCATCACTGCGCCGCAAACCGGCACCCGGCATGATCCTTGAAGCTGCAGCGGAGCACGGCATTGACCTTCAACGCTCTTTCATGATCGGAGACAAGGATCTTGATATCGAGTGCGGGCGGAATGCCGGTGTGCGCACAATCCTTGTGGAAACAGGCTACGGAAAGAAAAATCTGAACTGCGGCCCCGACTTCATCACACCGACCATTACCGAGGCCGTTCGCCTTGTGCTCACCGAATCCCTTTGATTTCTTCAGCCATGAAAGAAACATCCATCGCTCTCGTCATCCCGGCACGTTGGGGATCGACGCGATTTCCCGGAAAGTGCCTTCATCCGATCGCAGGCAAGCCGCTCGTTCAGCATGTCTGGGAACGCTCTCTTCAAGCGAAGGGGATTTCCTGTGTCTTGATCGCCACCGATGACGACCGGATTGCCGAGGCTGCGCTCAATTTTGGTGCTGACGTCGTGATGACTTCGCCGGATCATCCAAGCGGCACCGACCGGATTGCCGAGGTGGCCTCTCGACTGAAAGGGATCACCCATTTTATCAACGTTCAAGGTGATGAACCGATGATCGATCCCCTCCTGATCGCCTCTTTGGCCAAGACACTGAAGCGCGATCCAAAGATCGGGATGATCACGGCAGCAACTCCCTTCAGTAATCTGAAGGAGGCCGATGATCCAAATAGCGTCAAAGTGGTCTTGGATGGCAACGGTGACGCACTCTACTTTTCACGCAGTAGGATTCCTTATCATCGCGATCTCAAAGACAAGGCAAGCGCCGTCACCCCGCTTCTTCATCTCGGCATCTATGGCTACCGACGGGACATCCTTAAGAAACTCGTCCGCTTCTCTCCCTCTCCACTGGAGCAGTGTGAAAAGCTGGAACAACTCCGCGCACTCGAGCACGGCATTCCGATCCGAGTTGTCTTAACCTCCCATCGCGGAGTCGGGGTCGACACGCCGGCCGATGCAGTGCGGGTAGAGAAACTGCTGCGGGCCTAACCTCCAAGCAAGCTTAGCTCAGAGCGAAAACTCGAGCTGATTCCCACCGGTGAGAGACCAGGCGTCGATACCGCGACGTCTGAGGTCCAGGGCGAATTCATCGGCATACCCATGTAGGGTAAAGACTCGCTTAGGCTTAACCAGATCAACCATTTCCATCAGTTCGCCATAGTCGGCATGGTCGGAGAGAGGGAAGACCGAGTCACATCCGTAACGATAGATCGCACCTTCATCGAGTCCCCAGCCCGTGATCATGGCGATCCGCTTTTCGGTGATCTTTTCCAGCATGGCCGAACCCTTTGCCATGGGGGGGCAGATCAGAACATGGCCGGCTACTTGCTCCGGTTCGAAACGCACATAGGGAGGAAAAACTGCTCCCAGCTCCTCGTAGAGTTGCGTCATCTGCCAGATGGAGCCGTGCAGCATCACGGGGAGTTCGGCACCCTCAAGGGCGGCCAGAATTTCCTGCGCCTTGCCAAGGGAATATCCGAGAAGCACCGGGACTGATCCCTCCGCCAGCGTGGAACGGCAGAACTCCAGAATGCGGATGATCGTTTTTGCAGCTGGGGGAAACTTGTAATGAGGCAGACCAAAAGTCGTCTCCATGATGAGCGTATCCGCCTCGACGTACTGCGCCGCTTCGCTGGAGAGCCCGGGTCTCAACTTGAAATCACCAGTATAGAGTAAGCGATCGCCATCCTGCACGATCAGGACTTGCGCCGATCCAAGAACATGCCCCGCTGGAAGCAGCGTCGCCTTGAAGGATCCGAACTCACGTTCCTCACCATACTTCAGTACATGCTGCACCTTTCCGCTGGACCCCATGCGAGCCCGCATGAAGCGGGCCGTGGCATCTGTCAGGATCGTCCTCTGATGATGGCCCGTATGGTCGCTATGGGCGTGTGAAATAAACGCAAATGGGCGCGTGCCCCGAGGATCCAACCAAAGGTGATCGCAGCCGGGAAGATAGACACCTCGATCGTAGCGCACCTCGATCATGACGGGGTGGCCTCCTTGTCACGACGCGGGTAGCATGGCCTCATGCGGGCCCAAAGCAGGAAGAAGATCCCGATTAGGATCATGAAGAGGGAAAGAAATTGTCCTCGGGTGAGCATTCCGGTCAGCGGGGCATCAGGCTCACGGAAGCATTCGCCAAGGATTCGTACCATCGCATAGGCGATAAAGAAGATACCCGTAAGAACTCCGTTGGGGAGACGCAACCGGGTGCGTAATGCCCAGAGCAGGGCAAAGAGGAGGAGGCCTTCTAGTCCCGCCTCCACAAGCTGGGAGGGATAGCGAGGCGCGATCTCGAGAGACAGCACTTCCCGGAGCGGTTGAGAAGTGGCAACCCCTGTGATGACGGCATCGGGAGAGCCAAACAACGGGTCGACGGCAGCTGTCTTCGCAAGCAATCTGTCGAGATGCTCGGGAGTGTAGAGCAGGATCTCCTTCGGAAACTGGACGGCCCAGAAAGCATCGGTCACGCGGCCATAAAGCTCTCCGTTGATGAAGTTGGCACAGCGCCCGAAAAAGACTCCCACAGGTCCCACCACCACAAGATTGTCAGCAAGGTTCCGGAAAGAAAGATGGTGCCTGCGAGCGTACCAGATCGTGTAAAAAGTCAGCCCCAGAATGCCTCCATGACTGGCCATCCCCCCTTCCCAAACACGAAAGAAAATCAGCGGATCGTGGAAAAACTGATCAGTATTATAAAAAAGCATGTATCCGAGACGCCCCCCCAGAAGTACCCCAAAGAGGGCCCCCATTGTGATGAAATCACTCACTTGATCTGGCCGCAGATCCGAATATCCAAGCACGGCGAGTCGCCTGTAGAGAAGGATGCCGACGACAAATCCCGCCAAGTAGGCCAGCCCGTACCAACGCAATCCGAATCCCCCGAGATGAATCAGGAAGGGGCTCAAATCATGAATGTAATAAGCCATCAACATGCCTGACGATCCTTACGAAGAAGTCCGTAAGGGGCAATTTCTTTGACACGGAATCGACTCCAACGATTATGCTCTTCGATCATGAAACTTCCTCTTTCCCCCAAACTCCCTGTCGGCATTGCTTTTCTAATGGTGCTCTCCCTCACGGGTTGCACCACGGTGGAAAATCGCCGCGACCTCTACTCCCCTCAGATTGTTGAAGGACCTTACACACGGCTACTCCACCACGGTCTGGCGAAGCCCACACCTCAGCAGATCAAAACAAGCCCTACGGCCACCCATAAGGGATCTTCCGGGAAAGAGGTGATCAAGCCTCAGGCATAATCTGGGGTTGCAGTATTTCAAGGAGAGGCTGGATTTCTTTGAAACCCGGCTCGGGACAACCAGTAAAGCGGATCTTTTTTTTACTGAGCCATTGGAGCGGCAGAGGGTGCAGGCGTCGGTTGCACCGCTCCTCCTCGGTTCCCCATGGGATGAAGTTTCGTGAGGATAGGCTCAATGGAAGGATTTGCCTTCATCATGGCATCATGCATAGCCTGATGGAGGGATTCTTCCGCAGCATGTCTGGCCTCAGGGGTCGTGGCATTCTGCTTTGCCTCCTTGGCGGCAAGGACTGCCGGATCATTCTTTACCTGCTCATGGAGTAACTTGAGTTGCTGTCGCTCGTTCTCCGTTAGGTTCGCCATTCCTGCCGGCTCATGATGACCCGGTTGCTGCCAAGGGCGGATACCGGCACTTGCATTGGTTCCTGTTGAAGTCGCCGAAGGAGAGGCCCCGTTCTGACTGACTTGATTGACTGGGCCACCATCGTGTTTGCCTGACCATTTTGGAGGCATCATTTTGGCAAGGATTGGCTCGACAGTCGGGTCGACAGCGACCATCGCATCGTGCATCGCTTTTTTTGCCTCTTCCATCGCCTGATGGGCCGCCTTCATTTTCTGATCCAGTGCTGGATTCTGCTGGATCGCCTTGTCATGAGCTGCTTTCACCTGAGCTCGTTCCGCCTCGCTGAGATTAGCCATCGGACCACGCTCACCATGTAGTCCGGGTGCAGCAGGTGCTGGAGTTGGCGCGGGGGGAAGCAGGGGAGGCGTTGAAGGAGGTGTTTGAGCTCTCAAAGCGAGCGGAACTCCCCCACAAAGCAGGGTAATAATCAGGAAATATTTTGTCATAGGTTTCCGAAAGGTTGCGGTGGCTGGAGAATCGGGAAGCAACTGTTTACTGTTCCGTTGGATTTTTTTTTGCAGCACCGATCTTATCAAGGATCGGCTGGATCGTAGGATCAGCCTTAAGTAGAAGATCGTGACGGGCCTGATTCAGGGCTTGATGGGCAGCAACCTTGGCTTCCTTGGTCTGGGAATCCTTGAGGGACTGACGGGCCGCTACCAACTGCGGATCATGTTTGATCTGCTTCATGGCTGCCTTGAGTTGCTGGCGTTCCATGTCGCTGAGATTGGCCCATGCCTTGTTCTCGTGATGATGCAATGGGGTAGATTGTGCCGAAGCACCGTTGCCTTGGGTCTGGGATGCCGTGGCGGAGTTGGTGTTAGTCTGGGCCTTCACAGAGACAAGGCTTCCGAGAAGAAGAGCTAGGAGGAGGTATTGTTTTTTCATCAAAGGAAATAACACCGCTCTTACCCCAAAGTTGCTAATTTGTTGTCTTCCCCCTTCTTATTCAAAAAGTGAGATCGGGGCCCAAGAGACTGAGGATCTGCAGGCACCTACAACTCTTCGGGCGTGCCGAGCAGATTCGAGACGCGCTGAAGAAGCCTTCCCGCCGCACCGCCATCAAGAACCCTATGATCGAAACTGAGGGTAAACTGAGCTTCCGTTACAGGAATAAATGCCTTCTTCTCCTGATCCCAGAATGGAGTTATGCGGCCAGCCCCCATTCCAAGCAGGATGCTCTGCTCCGGCAGAGGTATTGGGGTCGCCATCGTCAGGCCGAAGACACCGTAGTTAGTGATCGTCGCGATGGAACCTCCCGTATCGGACCCAGGCAGGCGTCGGGCGCGGGCGAGATCGACAAGGCGGTTATAGCGTTCGACCAGATCCGCCAATGGGGACTGGTCGGCGTGCCTGATAACCGGGACAAGCACACCATCCTCAGCCTCCACGGCAAAACCAATATCAATGGAACGTGGGTGAATCACCCGGTCGCCGATAAGGCGACCTGCAACGGTGGGCATTTCCGAAAGAGCAATAGCTAGGGCCCGAAGCGCATAGAGCGCCGGCCCGGCCTTCACTGTCTGCAGCTTGCGGTGGGCAAGCAGGATGTCGAGTTGGACTGGCAGGACAACGGTTGCAAGCGGCCGTGTCCAACTGCGGCGCATGGCATCAGCCACAGCCACACGCATCGAGGAAGCAGGGGAAATGGTATTCCGCTCAAGATCCTGGAGGAACCTCTCCAGATCATCAATGGTCACACGCCCACCGGCACCACTGCCGGCGACACCGGCCAGATCGGCGGCATGCAGCCCAAGTTCGGCCATACGGGCCTTCATGCGGGGGGAAAGGAAGCTGGCACCACCGGCGTGAGCAGGTACGGGAAGTCCACTGACGGTCGGTTCCACCGATTTCCTCGAGGGCTTGATGGATTCAGCTTCAGCCGCTCCAGAAATACCGGGAGACTTTTTCTTCTTTGGCTTTTCCACCGGAGCGGGAGGTGCGTCGTTCAGTCCCAGCCTCTCCGCGTCCTCTTCGCTGATTTCGAGATAGCCGAGTGTGGCGCCAACGGCGTAACTCTCGCCGATAGTAGCGGTCAGTTCACGGAGGATGCCTCCACAGGGAGCGGTGACTCCCATGACGGCCTTGTTGGTCTCCACTTCAAGAAGGTCCTTATCGGCCTCGACGCGGTCGCCCACTGCGAAGGTGGCACGCACGATGGTAGCCTCGGCGATCGACTCGCCAAGTTGTGGCATGATGATTGGGAGGAGCTTTGGAGAGTCGGGTGAAGGGAACATGGCGGTCGGCGGTTCGGGTGGGCGATGGGCGGGATCAGGTTAGAGTTCCAGAAGCTGTCTCAGGGAATTGGCCACGGAGGAAGCCGTCGGGCGATGGGTGCCCCAGAGGGCTGGATGGTAGGGAACGGGCGTCTCCTTCGCATTGAGTCTCTGCGGGGGAGCATCCAGAAGTCCGAAGCCCTCGGTGGCAACGCGCGCAACAACCTCTGCGGCAACACCTCCCCAGGGCCATGCTTCTCCTACGACAAGCAATCTTCCCGTTCTGGCAACCGAGGCAAGGATTGTATCCGTATCAATGGGCCTCACCGTTCGGAGATCCACCACCTCGATGTCGTAGCCATCCTGGGTGAGTTCCTCCGCGGCGGCCAGCGCCTCGTGAACCATGGCGCTGTAGGCGACCACAGTAGCGTCCCGACCGGGCCTAGTGATGCGGGCCTTGCCAAAGGGGAGTTCTTCACCGGGAAACTTCGGCAATTTTTCCGCCTTGAGATGATAGTAAAGAAACTTGTGCTCGCAGAAGATCACCGGATCCTCCAGCGCAATGGCCTCGAGCATCATCGTGTAGGCATCCTCGACCGTCGCGGGAGTCATTACCACGAGGCCGGGATAATGGGCATAGATCGCTTCCATGCTCTGACTGTGGAATGGCCCGCTACCTGGAGTCCCTCCGCTCGGCAGACGCACGACGATGGGGCATGGGGTACCGGTGCGGTAATGAAGCGTGGCCGCCTGATTAACAATCTGGTTGAAGCCGCAGGTGGAGAAGTCGGCGAACTGCATTTCCACGATTGGCCTCATCCCCTCAATGGCTGCTCCGATGGCTAGTCCGACCATCGCATCCTCGCTGATCGGAGCATCTAGGACGCGGCCTGGAAATTCCTTGGCCAGATTCTTGGTTGCCTTGAAGGCACCGCCAAAAACACCAATGTCTTGTCCGTAAATAAAGACCCTCGGATCTTCCTTCAATGCCCTCTGCTGCGCCAGACGTATGGCTTCAAGATAGGTGATACTGCTCATTGGGGCTGGGGCACTTGGTTCTACGCACTAATGATTCCTGCCTAGGGAGGCGAAGGCATTCCAGTCCTCCTCCGTGGGATCCGGAGCTGGTTCTCGCAGCACCTTGGAGGCTGTCTCCTCGACATCTTTTTCGACGGCTTTGAGCCAGGAAGCAGCCTCCTCTTCGGACAACCACTCCCTTTCCTCAAGAGACTGTTTCGCAAGTTCGAGGCAATCCCGTCCAAGCGGGGATTTTTTCAAGGCCTCAGGGATGTAGGAGGCGTCGTCATGCTCACCATGACCAACAAGCCTGAGCAGATCCGCAACCACAAGCTGGGGTCCCTCGCCACGGCGGGCTGCGGCAACGGCTTCACCAATGACAGTGAGGCTATCGACCAGATCATTGCCGACGGCGCGGTGTCCCTGGACCCCATACCCTGCCGCCTTCGCAAGAAGATCGGAACAGGCAAACTGACGATCATTGGGTGTCGAATAGGAATACTGATTGTTGGCGACCACCACGACCAACGGGAGCTTCTCGACAGCGGCCATGTTCATCCCCTCATGAAAGCTTCCCGTCGAGGTGCCGCCCTCGCCGATACAGGTGGCGCCGACCGTCCCCTTCTCCCCGCGGAAGCGCTTCGCAACAAGACTACCGCAGACCGTGGAGACCATCGCACCGAGATGGCTGATCATTGCGTGATATCCCTCCGAAGGACGTCCCCGATGAATGTTACCATCGCGTCCCCGCATAGAGCCAAGAGAAGAGCCGAGATAGGTACGGAGCGTGTCGAGAATGGTATCGCCGAAAGCAAGCCTTCCCGCCTGATCACGGATGAGCGGGGCGTAAATATCGCCCCGGCGAAGATGGACCCCAAGGGAGACACTCAGGGCCTCCTGTCCGCGACCAAGAAAGACGCCGCCGACGATTTTTCCAGAGCGGTAGAGTGCAGCCAACTTCTCCTCGAGAAGCCGAGCTTCCAGCATGGTACGATAGGCACGACGCGCAAGCTCGGCAGTAAGAACTCCAGCCTTGGCACCCGTGGAACTCTTTACCTGGGACCCTTTGGTCTTAGCTGACTTGGGCTTGGTCATCAATTCAAACTACTCTGCGACTGGGGAAAATAGGAGCATTTTATCGTCGCTCCGATGCCGGTTCGTGAGTTCAGAAATGTCGTTGAAAAATTCTTAAGAAACCCCTTGGGGACTGATTTCACTAAGAAAAAGACTAAGGAAGAGATTTCCAAAGAAGGATCAGGAAAACCGCCAGGACAGCACACAGAAGCAGGAATTGCATACGCGCCCTGCGCTGCTCCGGAAGCGTCATCCGGCGAACACCATTGCCCTGCCGGAGCGGGGCATGGCGCTTATCGCGTGGACGGCCGACATGGTCGGTGGCAGTGAGGACCGCAAGTTTGTGAATTCTTTCACGTTGCTTGCGCTCTTGTTCGGCAAGTTTTTTAGGAAGCTCTTCCACCTTCCTCTTCATCTCCTCCTCGAGTCTTTTCAACTCGGCTTCCTGTTTCCGAATCTCCTCGAGATCCCTTTCCAGCTTTAGTCGATCATCATTGACCAAGGCCTTCGGTTTTACTCGCAGGGGCGCTGCCGCCGCAGTACGCGGACGGAAATTGCGGCGACCGGGAGAGGGAGTCGGCATGAAATAGGGAGCTGATCGGCTTATTTCGGCGCAGTCAGCAGATGCCAGACCCAGATAAACAGCGCAATCGTGCCGAGAATGAGGAGGGGCAGCGTGAAAGCCAGACCGTTCTGAAGCCAGTAGGCAAATCCCTGATCGCCCCCTTCGTGGAAGAGAGCTCCGGACTCAACGGACAGACCTGTCTCAGGATCAGCACTTGGAGAGATCTTGGCATGCGATCGGGCATAAGCAGCTCGGGCCTCGTCCACGGTACCGAGCGCTCGAGTCAATTCACGAGGGAGATCTCGACCGTTCCAAGCCTTGGGGTCGATCTCTTCAAGGTTACGGAGATGCTCTGCAAACGAATCCTGAATGGTGTTGAGCTGTTCAAGGCGACGCTGGGCTTCCTCGGTTTCACGTTGAACCATGATGATGGAGCGACCGAGCTTGTCCGCGATCTCATTGCGACCGCGCTCCAACTCTTCCTGCCGGCGAGTCAATTCCTCGAGGCGCTGCTTTTCCTTCTCGATGAGATCTTGGCGCTGACGCAGTTGCAGCAACTCTGTTTGCGCTCTCTTGACTTGATTCTGGAGTTCCTCAGCAGAAGGGCTCTGTTCCAGATCCAGTAATTCGTCGTTATCTTCGTGAAAGTCTGACATGACCACTATGGGTAGCGTAGCCCTCTCATTTTTACCCGAAAAATCTTCAATTAGGCGGATTTTTTATCGCGAGCCAAAAATCGCAGAACCAACCCTGACCAGAGTGGCCCCCTCCTCAACAGCCACATGATAATCTCCACTCATCCCCATGGAAAGCGTTCCAAGTGGAATCCCCGATTGTTGAGCCATTCGATCCCGCAATTCTCGGAGTGCGGCAAAATAAGGTCGCGCCGATTCCGGGTCCTGAGCCAAGGGTGCCATGGTCATGAATCCCTCGACCTGAACCCGCGGTAGGGCTAGCAATCCTTCCAATTCACGTTCCAGATTTTCTGGAGAAAATCCATGCTTACTCCCCTCACCCGAGACATTCACCTCGAGCAGGATTCGCGGATACATCCCCTCCTCCGCTGCGATTCGGTCAATGTCCTTCGCAAGACCTGTCGAGTCAACGCCATGAATCAGTTCAAACAACGGCAAGGCCTTCCTCACCTTATTCGATTGAAGATGCCCGATGAGGTGCCATCGCAGATTTCCAGGAAGAGTCGGCACCTTGTTCAGTGCCTCCTGGACGCGATTCTCACCGAAGAGTTCCTGCCCTGCATCCACCGCTTCTCGGATCACTTCGGCAGGGTAGGTCTTGGAAACGGCGATCAGTTCCACGGTCGAGGCTTCGCGCCCGGCGCGACTGGCAGCGGCGGAGATATTCGCACGGACAGACTCGAGGTTATCAGCTAGTGAGGGCATGAGTTTGCAGTAATGGGTTGGAAGCAGAGATCATGAGAAGGGGCGACCACGCAAAGGGCAATCGTTTTGCCTTGGGATTCGTCCCCTGACCACGGCAGACTCTGACGATGCATATCGAGGGATTCAAGGTCTTCTGCGATCTCTGCGACACGGGAAATTTCTCCCGAGCCGCCGAAGCAAGCGGCATCACCCAGAGCGCGGTGAGCCAGCAGGTCCGAGCCGTGGAAAAACGCTTCGGCGTTCCGCTGATCGATCGGGATAAGAAATCCTTCCACCTCACTCCCGAGGGGCACGTCTATCTGGAAGTCTGCCGCGACATTCTGAACCGCTACGACAGCCTCGGAACTCGCTTCCGCGTCGCCCGCGGAGAGCTCAAGGGCAGGCTTCGCATCGCCAGCGTCATCAGTATTGCCCTGCATAATCTCCCTCCCATGCTTAAGCAGTTCCGTAAGAATCACCCCGCCGTCGAGGTCACCGTTGACTACCGCAAGGCAGAGGAGATCTACGAAACGATCGAGGATGGCCGTGCTGATCTGGGACTCGTTGCTTATCCCAAGGCACGGCCGGGCTTGCGCGCCATCACCTGCTGGCAGGAGCGACTTGTTCTGGTCATGCCGCCCGGACACCCCCTCACAGGCAGGAAGCCGCTGGGACTGGAGCATCTGGACGGACAGCGCTTCGTCGGACTCAGCCCGGACATTCCAACCCGGCAGCATCTTGACAAAACATTGCGCGCGGTCGGCGTGAAAGTCTCCTATGTCGCTGAGTTGGAGAACATCGAGACTGTGAAGGCCGCCGTGGAAGCCGAACAGGCGATCTCGATTATTCCCGAGACCTCCGTGCGGCAGGAAATCAAGCAAGGAACCCTGAGTACTCGGCAACTCGACGCAGAGCGGATGTGGCGTCCCATGGGAGCCATCACTCGCAGGCCGATGCCTGAGAAGCCCTCTCTGCTCGAGTTCCTCAGCCTTCTGACCCCGAGGGCCAAGGCACTCATCCCGACGGCTTAGGGTCGCCAAGTCACGCTTCCATGCTTCGCTCATTTTTTGATCGGGGGCGTGCATCTTTGAGATTTTCTGCCACGTTATTTGAAATCATGTTCAGCCGATCCTTCTCCAGCATCCTGCCTGTGGCTCTAGCGATTCTCTCCACGGCACTCGCCTCCGCACAGCAAGGAAGCCCGTCAAACCTTTCCAATCCCCCCGCGACCTCACCGGCCCCGACTCTCCCTCCGCTAACAATCGCATCGAACAATGTCTTGGCGACGACTGCTGTTTCCAACAATCCGACCGCGATATCCACAACATCCCCTGCCATCGTTTCTGCCGGCATGCAGGCACCCGTTCAACAGGCTCCGGGAACCGAACGCAGCAGCTTCAGCTCGATCCATGTCGACGGTCCCTACATCGCCATGACTTTTGATGACGGCCCCGATGCCAAACTGACGCCAAGACTCCTCGATATCCTCAAGGAGCGTCACGTCCACGCGACGTTCTTTGTCCTAGGTCAGCGCGTTCAGGATCATCCCGAAATCCTCCAGCGTGAGATCGCCGAGGGGCACGAGGTCGGCAACCATAGCTGGGATCACAAGGCCCTCAATAAGTTAGCCGAAGGTGGTCTCCAGCATGAGTTGGCTGACACTTCGGAACTGATCAAGCAAACCATCGGCAGGCCGGTCACCTTGATGCGTCCTCCCTACGGCGCCACGAACCCTCGTCTCAGTCGGGCTATCGAGAAAGAGTATGGGATGAAGGTCATTCTCTGGTCGGTGGATCCCGATGACTGGAAGGATCCAGGTGCCTCGGTTGTCTCGAGTCGCATTCTCAATGGCTGGAAGCAGAGTGGTGGTGCCAAACCCGGTGCCATCATCCTCTCCCACGACATTCACAAGGGAACCATTGAGGCGATGCCAGCCACAATTGATGCGCTGCTTGCCAAGGGCTATAAGTTCGTGACCATTTCGGAACTCCTTGCTCTCGAGAGCAAGAATCCAGCGCCCACTCCTTCGGCTTCCCCTGCAAACACTCCCTCGGCCCAGAAGAGCAGCAAGTCTAAAAAGCGCCAGAGCTAAGCGATCGGCGTAGTCGAAAGGACATTTTTCAAGATCGAGAGAGCTTCGTCAGCCTCTGCCTTCGTGATGTTCAGCGGGGGCAGAAGCCTGATCGTCCGTTCTCCGGAGGGGATCACGAGCAGGCCAGCAGCCATGAGCGCCTTGGTAGCGATGATCGAGGGGAGCCCCTCCCCGGCGAGATCGTTCAGCTCGATACCGATCATCAGACCGACACCCCGAACCGATCTGACCGCAGCTAGATTCATCGCCTCCAAGTCCCTTATCAGGTAAGCACCTAGGTTCCGTGCATTTTCCAACAAGCCTTCCTCCCTAATCGTTGAGAGCACGGCAAGACCGGCCGCGGCTACCAGAGGGTTGCCTCCATAGGTCGTCCCATGCGTACCTGTACCTAGCAGATCGCAGAGAGGAAGATTGGTCGGAGTGGCTGTCGGGCGGGTTCCCGCCCAGAAAGCGCCGAGCGGCACGCCCCCCGCGATTCCCTTGGCCCAGCTCACCGCATCGGGCTCGACACCTGATGGAATAATCGTCCTCCAAGCACACCAGTCCCCGGTCCTACCAAATCCACACTGAACCTCGTCGAACATCAGGAGTAGGTCATGCTGATCGCACAACTCACGAACCCTTTTTAGGAATTCCGGGGTCGCGGGATTGATTCCCCCCTCGCCCTGAACAGGCTCCAGCAAGATCGCGACAGTCTTCGGGTTGATCGCGGCCTCAGTTGCAGCCAGATCATTGAAAGGCACATGGACAAATCCCTCCACGAGTGGCGCAAATCCGGTCTTCACCTTTTGTTGACCGGTGGCACTGATTCCGCCCAGCGTCCGACCATGGAACGAATTGTTGAAGGTGATGATCTCATGCCGACCCGTGGGTGCTCCGAATTTACGGGCCAGTTTGTAGAGCCCCTCGTTCGCTTCGGCACCACTATTTGAGAAGAAGACCTTGCCGCCGAGACCGACGAGATCGACGATCAGCTTCGCTAGTTCTCCCTGCGGCTTTGTCAGGTAGAGGTTGGAAGTATGGATCAGCGCAGCGGCCTGTTCCGCCAAAGTCTTGGTCAACTTGGGATGGGCATGACCCAGCGAGCAGACGGCGATACCAGCACCAAAATCGAGATAGCCTTTACCCTCTTCGTCCCAGACCCGAGTTCCTGCTCCCCGCGCCAGAGCAAGGTCGAAGCGACCGTAAGTCGGCATGACGTAATCGCGGTAGAGATCTGCTGTGGAAGGTGTGGTCATGGCGAAAGAGAATGCGAAAAAAGAATTAATATGGAACTCAGGAACTCAGGAAGGGGGGAAATATGCTTGCCTGAAAAAATCCTGAAATTCCTTGGATTGTTTTCATGAGTTCAGGAATTCCATATTCAAATAATCAGCTTTTTGAACTCTACCTCCGATAGCACTTTTACGCCCAACTTCTGGGCCTTCTCGAGTTTGCTGCCAGCCTCTTCACCGGCCAGAAGATAGGTCGTTTTGGCACTGACGGATCCGGAGACCTTACCCCCCTTGGCTCGGATCATCTCGGCAGCTTCCTCGCGTGGGATCGAGAGTGTCCCCGTGAGTACCCAAGTCGTTCCCTTGAGAGGACCTTCGGCAGCAGGTGCCTCTCTCTTGGGATCTCGCTCCCCGAAGTTCATTCCGGCGGCCCGCAGTTTTTCGATCACTACGATAACAGAGGGATCCCGGAACCATCCGTGAATCGCCGTGGCCATGATCGGCCCGATCTCTTCAACGGCGACGAGATCTTCCTCGGAGGCGGCGGCAAGCCGATCAAGCGTGCCGAACGAGGAGGCCAATGTGCGGGCCACAGTCACCCCGACATGGGCAATACCAAGGCCTGCCAAGAGACGCCAGAGCGGTTGGTCACGACTCGCGTCGATTGCCGCAAGCAGGTTGGAAACACTCTTCTCCCCCATCCGCTCGAGCGTCAGGAGTTGCTCCTCTGTAAGGGTGTAAAGATCGGCGATATCATGAACCAATCCAGCCTCGGCAAGCTGTGCCACCATTGCTTCACCGAGCCCCTCGATATCCATGGCTGATCGACTCGCAAAGTATTCAATCCGACGACGCACCTGAGCATCACAACTGGGGTTAGCACACCGTACGGCCACCTCACCCTCGGCACGAGTCACGGGAGCAGAGCAAACCGGACAATGGGTCGGCATCTGGAAGACTCGTTCCAAACCCTCACGCTCTTCCGTGAGCACCTTCGCAACAGCCGGAATCACATCGCCTGCTTTCTCAATCATCACCCAATCGCCGATCCGCAGATCTTTTCGGAGAATCTCCTCCTCGTTGTGGAGCGTCGCACGCGAAACAGTGCTCCCTGCCACAAAAACCGACTCCAATTCAGCCACTGGCGTCAGGACGCCACTGCGGCCGACCTGCACAGTGATATTGAGGAGACGGGTCCTCGCTTGCTCCGGCTCGTATTTGTAGGCAATGGCCCAGCGGGGCGCCTTGCTGGTGGAACCGAGTCGGGCATGTTGGGCGATCCGATCCACCTTGATAACGGCGCCGTCAGTCTCAAAGGGAAAGCCGTGTCTTATTCTCCCCAGTTCCGTGATGGCAGCCATCACTTTCCCGGCATCTCGGGCAAGCCAATGACGTGGATTAATGGGGAGGCCCCATTCCTTAAGCTGAGCAAAGAACTCTTCCATCCGCTCCGGGAGTGAGGAGGCTGGCTCCACCGCCCCATAGCCATAGAAGACCGCTGAGAGTTTCCGTTCGGCGACGATGTTCGGATCGAGTTGCTTGAGCGTTCCTGCGGCGGCATTGCGGGGATTGGCAAAGGTAGGCATACCCTGCTCGTCCCGCTCGGCATTGATCCGGGCAAAGGTCTCTTTCGGAAGGTAGATCTCCCCCCTCACCTCCAACACCTCGGGTATCGACTTTCCTTGAAGCGTTGCAGGGATGCAGTCGATCGTGCGGATATTCCGGGTCACCTCGTCCCCAGTCGTCCCGTCGCCCCGTGTGGCGGCACGCACAAGACGGCCTTTTTCATAGAGAAGGCAGATGGCCACTCCATCCACCTTGGGCTCGATCGTGAAGGGGATCTCCTCACCCGGCAGGAGACGCTGGAGACGCTCCACAAACTCGGTGATCTCCTCAGGGGAGTAAGTATTGTCCAAGCTCTGCATCGGCACAAGATGCCGCACTTGAGCAAAAGCACCCTGGGGTCGCCCCCCAACCTTCTGTGTCGGGGAATCGGAGACCAGTAAATCGGGATAGACCCTCTCCAGATCAACCAGTTCGCGGTAGAGAGCGTCATACTCACGATCAGTGATCTCCGGTTTCGCCTGTTCGTAGTAGAGACGGTCGTGGTGAGCAATCTGTCTGCGTAATTCCAGAATCCTGAGTTCCGGCCCTACTAAAGAGGCTTTTAGTGCAAAAAGATCGTCCGTGGTCATTTTTCGATAATGCGGTTGGTCACTTTTTTAACCCCAATAGGGGATTGCTGGCGATCTTTGAACATCCCCGCGCCAATAGCCTCTTAACAGAGTGGTGCTAGCGTTATAAAGGAGTTGGCACGGCGCTTGCTTTATCAAAGTTGGTTTGTGGTTGCAGCCCGGTCGTTAAAACTTTCGAGGTCTCGGGGGGGAACTCGGAATCATCCGACCGGGCTGCTCTTTTTTTGGATTCCCTCGGTAGTGATGTCATAGTGAGAGTCTCTTGATGAATCCCCTTGGCCCAACCATTCCTGAAACGATCCGGCAACGATTGGGAAACGATAGGACGCAAAAGCGCCTGGAGCTTCAGGAACAACTGAAGAAGCGGAAGATTGCCCAAGGACTCGGCCTCTTCGCCTTGGAGCGCTTCATCTCGGTGAATGCCGGCATCAGCGGCATTATTTCCCTTTGCGGGATGAGGAAGCGGGGATTGCAAAACATCCTCGATCTGCGTGTTGAGGAGCACGAGGTGATCCTGCCATCACTCCCCGTCGCCTTTGAGGGATTTCGCCTGATGCAGTTGGCCGATCTTCACTGCGATCTTGAGACCCTGATGATGGAGCGGATCAGGGAAGTCATCCTCACGATCCCTCACGATGCCGTCGTCCTGACTGGGGATTACCATAACAAGGTCTCGAAGCCGTTCGATCGTTCCCTCGACGAAATGCTCCGCTTGATCCCCCATCTTCACCCGCTGCGTTTTGCAACTCTTGGGAACCATGACTTTCTGGAAAAGGTAGAACCACTCGAAGCGGCAGGACTTCCCTTCCTGCTCAACGAATCACGCCCCATCGAGCGCCAGGATTCACGACTCTGGATCTGCGGAATTGATGATCCTCACTTCTTTCGCACCCATGATTTGGAAAAGGCACGGGCCGACGTTCCCCGGGGAGAGATCTCGATCCTCCTCTCCCACTCGCCCGAGACCTATCGGGAGGCGGCGTCTCTCGGCTATGACCTCCACCTCAGCGGCCACACCCATGGTGGACAGATCTGTGCTCCGGGCGGAATCCCTCTCTACCGAAATGCCCCAGGATGCCGCAGGGAACACCTGGCGGGCCCCTGGGAGGAGGGACGGATGATCGGTTACACCTCACGGGGCACAGGCTCGGCGGGGGTGGCGGCTCGCTTCTACTGCCCGCCGGAAATCACCATCCACACCCTGCGCTCCTCCGCTCTTCCCCGTTGACCGGAGGGAATGGGTTGCCTTGAATCTCTTCTCATGAGTGTTCATTCTTACAGCATTCCCCAACGCTCCATTTACGTCCTTACAACGATTGCATCTCTCCTATCTCTCCTCTGGGTAGGGATCGTAACGGCTCAGGATTTACCTGTTCCGCAAAACTCCGCCGCGATTCTCAAGGAATTGGACAAGATCGACCAGGGAGCTAAAGCCCATGAGGAGAACCGCCGGAGCGCCGCGATTTCTCAGATTCAGGCAGCCGCCAATTCGGCACCGGCCGCCGTTGAACTCTACCTCAAGTCACTGGAGAACACGAAGTACCTGGAGACTCATCAGGACTATGTGGATTGGAGCCGCAAGAATCAGGAACTCTTGCATAGTCTTTCCTTCCAGACTGCTGCCCAGCTCCAGATGCGCTATCTGGCCATGGCCCTCCAGCGCAACGAGAGACACGATGCCTGCTCTCAGATTCCGGAATACCTCGCCTACCTTGAGACACTCTCCTCCCAGAAATCCTTGAGGAAAGAGACTGCGGATTCGATCTCTTCTGATGACTCACCAAATTCTTTACAGAACCGAAATCAGAAAAAAACAGCCAAGAGCACCTCGACCGACAAGCCCTACCCCGAGGCCATTGCCCTGATCAACCAATCTGTCAATAAATCGAGTGTGGTGGAATGGCTCCAAATATCCGACCTGCTTCCGGATAGTGATTTCGAGCCCTCTGCTGGAAACTACCAGTCGATCATGGAGAAGAATGTCCGCAAGCCACTCAGGGCTAAGAACGATCCCCGGATTCTCCAGACCTGGGATATGCAGATTGCACAGGAAACCGCGACGGTGACGGAGAGCAACTCCAAGCAACAGGCCGATATCTTCAACCAGACCCGACTTCCCGACCTGCTTTTCCGCAAGGCTCAGGACACCGCCGCCATCGGCCAACCCAACAGAGCCCTTGGTGAGGTCATGATACTCGTGAGAAACTATCCAGCCAACCCCTCCATGCAGGACTGGATCACAACGGCCCGAGGACTCCTCACCAATCCCACGGTTGCGCCCACGGGGATCACAACTGCGACCAACGCAGCCACCACCCCGACGCCTACGAATTCCTCAGCACCCGGAACTCCTACCTCCCCCACCACGGCACACTAGGAAGAAAAAAACTTTCGAAAAAGTTGTGGTTATTTAAGGCACAAAAAACACAAGGAGAGAAATTGCGTGCGACGTTAACTTTCGACCCTGTGCCTTCCGTGCATCTTGTGGCCAAGTCTCCATTCAAACTGCCCTGAAGCCCTGAGGGGGATTATGTTGGAAGCCGCTCCCCCACGATCAGATCGTCCCAAGTCTGGCGTGCACGAACGACCGTCGCTTTGTCTCCCTCGACAAGCACTTCGGGAAGAAGTGGACGGGCGTTGTAGGTGGAGGCCATGACAAACCCGTAGGCACCCGAACTCATAAGGGCAATACGGTCACCCGGCGCCAGTACCGGAACCTCACGGTCCTGCGCAAAGAAATCACCGCTCTCGCAGACAGGACCGACCACATCGACTTTTTCCAGCACACTCGAGATGGGCTTCTTCAGCGGCTCGATCTCATGGTATCCCTCATAGAGTGCAGGGCGAATGAGGTCATTCATGCCGGCATCAACAATCACGAAGTTCTTGGTCGGCGTCGACTTCCGGTAGAGCACGGAGGTCAGAAGGACTCCCGCATTGCCCACGATGAAGCGACCTGGCTCGAAGAGGATTCGTAGGCCGAGCGCCTTCAGCGGTTCGATCACCTCGGCCGCATAGGTTTCGGGAGCAAGACGCTCCCCCTCCCCATCTTCCCCACTTCCCTTCCACCAGGCTGCGTCACCACTGGAGAGGGCTCCGCGATAGACAATACCGACTCCGCCACCGACGCTGAAGAACTCCAAGCCGTACTTGGACCTTAGCTCGAGGACCAGAGGAGTGAGTTTGCGGACCGCTTCGGCAAAGGGAGGCGCCTTCAGGATCTGGGAGCCGATGTGGGTCTGGAGACCACGGATCTTAAGATTTGGCAGTGAGGCGGCACGCTCATAGACGGCAGCGGCGCGGTCGAGACCAATGCCGAACTTGTTCTTGCTCTTACCGGTGGAGATGTACTTGTGCGTCGGGGCATCGACATCGGGATTCACACGAATGGCGATGGGCGCCACGAGTCCTGCCTTGGCGGCGACGGCATTGATCATCTCGAGCTCTTCCTCCGACTCGACATTGAAGCTGTAGATTCCCTGGCGAAGCGCGTAGTCGATCTCGGCGGCGGTCTTGCCAACGCCTGCGAAGGTACAGCGATCCGCGCGACCGCCGGCCTTAAGCACCTTGAAGAGTTCCCCGCCCGAAACGATGTCAAATCCCGCCCCTTCCTTGGCAAGCAGGTTCAGGACGGAGAGATTTCCGTTCGCCTTCATAGCGTAGCAGATCATCCGGTCTCCCAGCGGAGCAAGCGCCTCGTCGAGACGGCGGTAATTCCCCCGGATCGTCTCGGCGGAATAGACATAGGCGGGCGTCCCTACTTCGGAGGCTAAACTCTCGAGATCCACTCCCTCGCACTGCAGCGAGCCATCGACATATCGGAAAGAATGCATCGAGTAATAGTAAAAGGTGAAAAGGAGAAAGCGAAAGGGCAAATAAGGCCACCACCCGTAGTGGTCCGAATCTTCAAAAAGACGAAAATGCCACAATTTTTAGATTGTGAATCCCAACCCCCACTGCAATACAGGATGACGAGTTGAGCAACTCCCGCCACCAGATTGATTCGATGTGGTTTAAGCATCTCCGGTTGGAGATCGCACGCAGGCAATTCCGTCCCTCCATGGTTTCGCGATCCCTTTTTTACGTCCACTTTCCGTTAATCCAAACTCCATCATTATAAAAACATCCACCATGCACCGAACCGCCCCGATGGAAACCTCCGAAGAACAGAACATCCTCCTTCCGGTAGTTCCACCCAGTAAGGCCGGCGGTAAAAAGAAACTCAAAAAAGATGCGACCGCGGTGAAGAACTTCGTCCTCGATACGAATGTCCTGCTCCATGACCCGTACTGCCTGAACCGCTTTGAGAACAACCACATCTTCATTCCGGTCGAGGTCCTCGGAGAGATGGACAAGTTCAAGAACGAGCAGACCGAGCGCGGAGCCAATGCACGTACCGTCCATCGCTTCCTGACCCAGACCTTTGATCATCAGACCAAGAAAGTGATCAGCGGCGTCCCCACGGCCGGGGGAGGCACCGTCCGCATCTTTATCAATGATGCATTGAACACGGATCATCCCTCCGCAGCGATCAGGAGGTTCACCGAGATCTTCCCCGACAAGAATCAGGTTGATCACAAGATCATGGCAGCCTGCCTTGCTGTTCAGGAACAGGATAAGACCCCAGCCATCCTCATCACCAAGGATCTGAACATGCAGCTCAAGGCGATGGCCCTCGGGATCACCTGCCAGGATTACCTCAATGACAAGGTCTCCGCCGAAGATGCCGAAGAGGGCGAGATACGGAAGATCAAGGTCGAGGCCCATGAACTCCAGCGCTTCGGTAGCGCCCAGAGCATCGATCTGGAGGAGAGCCGCACCGGCAAACTCGAGATCAACGAGTATGTCCTCCTTGAGGCCTCCGAGCAGAAGCTCATGCCCGCCCGCCATATCGGCAACGGCCACTTCCAGCGCCTGAAGGTTCCCCAGAGTCTCCAGATGCCACGCGGTATCGAGCTTCGCCCGGCGAATCTCGGACAACTCTGCTTCCTCGACGCCCTACTCGACCCCTCCATCTCACTCATCACCTGCTACGGTCAGGCAGGCACCGGCAAGACCCTCATGGCCGTCGCCGCGGGGCTCTACCTCACCGGACAGCGGGATTACAATGGCATGACCGTCAGTCGTCCCGTGGTCGCCATGGGTGACACCCTTGGATTCCTTCCCGGCACCTTGAACGAGAAACTCCATCCCTGGCTTCAGTCGATCTACGATGCCTTCGAGGTGCTCCTTCCCCTTCACCCACAGCGAAACGAAGGCCCCGGTGCACCGCACGCCTCCGAGCGAAAGAAGCAGAAAAAACAGTCCGTTCAGCAGCAGGAGAATGCCGGGGGAGGGCAGAGCACGCCGCTCAAACCCTACGAACAGCTCATCCAGCGTGGACTCCTTGAGATCGAGGCCCTCTGCTATATCCGCGGCCGCTCCATCCCGAACCGCTTCTTCGTCCTCGACGAAGCCCAGCAACTGACCCCACTCGAGGCCAAGACTGTCGTCACCCGTATGTCGAAGGGTTCCAAGCTCGTCATGGTCGGCGACCCTGCCCAGATCGATAATCCCTACGTCGACCGACGCTCCAACGGCCTCGTCCATACCCGCAACAAACTGCGTGGCCAGAAACTCACCGCTCACATCTCCCTCACCAAGGGTGAGAGGTCACCACTCGCAGAAATGGGTGCGACGTTGATGTGATTAATAGAGTCTATGAGCTGTTTAGGCTGAAGCCTGTCAGGAAAGGACTAACCGATCTACCGCAAACCTCCATCTTGGAGGCGGAGGTAGTTATGCCAACGGCAATTCGATCCCGCAAATGAGGGTTAGTGGGGGAAGGATTGTGGAGCCTGAAGACAGAGGCCCAGAATCCTTCTCAGATTACTTTTTAAGCCCCAGTCCGTGGTAGAGGCCCAAGACGAATTGCATCACGTTTGTTAGTCCGGCAGGGGGCTTTCGCTGGCCATAGGAATTGTCTCCCCAAGTGACGAGAGTTCCATTGGTCGTCACCGCAAAGACCGTGTTGCCACCGGAAGCAATCTGCGCAACTCCCGAAAGACCGGCTGGCACGTTGGTCTGACCGGCATTATTCCAACCCCAGACGACAACGGTACCGTCACCCTTGAGGGCCACTGTATGATTGAGACCAGTAGCAATTCTCACGACATTGGTAAGTCCCGCAGGCACATTGGTTTCACCGTAGGTATTGTCTCCCCACGCTACGACAGTTCCATTGGCTCTAAGAGCTACTGAATGGAAATAGCCACCTGCTACCTGCACCACATTGGTGGCCGTTGCAGGCACATTGGTTTGGCCGTACGCATCCCATCCCCATGCAACCACGGTACCGTCGCTCTTGAGAGCCACGACATGATCAGACCCCGCCGCAATCTGAACGACGTTGGTCAGGCCAACCGGAATATTGGTTTGACCGAGACTGCCATTGCCCCATGTCACCACGGTCCTATTTGCCCTTAGGGCGGCGCTGAAACTCAATCCGGCCGCAATCTGAACCACATTGGTGGCCGTTGCGGGTACATTGGTTTGCCCGTAGGAATTCCATCCCCATGCAGTAACGGATCCATTGGTCTTGAGTGCCAGGCTATGAATGCCTCGGGTCGACAACTGGATCACGTTGGTAAGTCCAGCCGGGATATTGGTTTCTCCATAGGTGTTATCTCCCCATGCGACTACAGAGCCCGAATTGGTGGAACGAACAAGAGGGAATGAATTGGGACGTACAGGGATCGTGGGCACAACATTGGTCGTCCCGATTCCGACAATCCTATTTGTTGCCGTATTGGTGGAAGCCGTGGCCCCCGTCACCACAAGGGTCCGAATGACATTGGTAGCAGCATTCCAATTCGTATCACCAGGTTGGCTTGCTGTGATGGTAGCGGTACCCGCCCCGAGGACTGTTACCACATTACCTTTCAGGACGATATTGGTGGAACTCGAACTATAGCCAACAACAAGACCAGAGGAGGCAGTTGCTGATAAAGCAAATGGTGAAGCTCCAATCACCACGGATCCCAGCGCGCCGAAGGTGATCACGTTGCTTGCCTTGGCGATCGTGAAAGTCGCCGTGCCGCTGCCAGTGTAGTTGGCATCCGTCACGCTCACCACCACAGGATAGATACCCGCATTAACCGGAAGGTTCGTCACACCGCTATACGTCACCTGATTCGATAATCTAGCTGGAGTCGTTGTTACCACCACTCTCTGGCTAGTACCGTTGTACACAGCATTCGTCCCAGTAATCGCCACGATCGCTGCTTTTTTGCTGATCACCATCGTGTTGGTCACCGGTGTCGCCGCACTCCAGTTGCTGTTACCGGGCTGAGAGGCCGTGATCGTTGCCGTACCCGCCCCAAGAATCGTCACCACATTGCTTGACAGACTGATATTGGTCGAACTCGAGCTGCAGCTCACTCCCAACCCGCTCGACGCACTCGCCCCTAGATTCGTCTTCAACCCGTTGATGTACGTAATCCCAGCAAGAGGGGCAAAGGTAATCACGTTACTTGCCTTTGTGATCGTGAACGTCGCCGTACCACTGCCCGTGTAGTTGGCGTCCGTCACGCTCGCTATCACAGGATAGATACCCGCATTGGTTGGAAGATTCGTTGCGCCGTTGTAGGTTACTTGATTGCACAGCCCAGTTGGCATCGTCGTCACGGTGACTCTCTGTCCGGAACCATTGTACACAACATTCGTACCAGTGATCGACACCGCCGCCGCTTTTTTACTGATCACCACATTCTGACTCACCGGTGTGGCCGCACTCCAGTTACCATTGCCATTCTGGCTCGCAGTAATCGTCGCCGTTCCCGCCCCCAAGATCGTCACCACGTTGCTCGACAGACTCACGTTCGTCGAACTCCAGCTGTAGCTCACAGGCAACCCACTCGATGCCGTTGCGTTGAGAGTGAAAGGCACCCCTCCGTAAACTCGGTTGGGCAGCGCTCCAAAGCTGATCGTCTGTGATCCAATTCCGACACTGAAACTCGTGGTGACCTCGCTTGCGGACAGGTAATTCGCGTTGCCGCCCTGGTTGGCGGCGAGAATAACGGTTCCAGCCCCAGTTAAGGTCACCGTATTGGAGTTGATCGTCGCGGGTCCACTCTTCACCGTCAACGTCACGGGCAGGGTTGAGCTCGCGGGCGGCGGTGTAATCGTCACGTTCGCCCCATTGCTGTACGTCTGGCTCGGGATCGCCATAAACGCCGTAATCGTGTTGCTCGCCTGCGCAATGATGAGGTTCTGGCTCACAGGTGTCGCCGCACTCCAGTTGCTGTTGCCGGGTTGCGAAGCAGTGATGCTCGCCGTTCCGGCTCCGAGGATCGTCACCACGTTACTTGAGAGACTCACATTGGTGGAACTTGAGCTGTAGCTCACAGGTAGTCCGCTCGAGGCCGTAGCATTGAGAGTGAAGGGTGCACTGCCGTAGGTGCGGTTGGGCAGTGCCCCAAAGCTGATGCTTTGGCTACCCTGACCGACGCTGAAGCTTGTTGTCACCTCAGATGCAGGTGCAAAGTTGGTACTGCCACTCTGGTTGGCGGCGAGAACAACGGTTCCGGCTCCGGTGAGCGTCACCGTGTTGCCTGAAATCGTTGCTGGTCCACTTTTAACCGTAACAGTGACAGGTAATGAGGAGCTTGCACTCGGTGGCGTGACGGTGACTGTAGCATTGTATGAATAAGTCTGGTTCGGTATCGAATCAAATGAGGAAATCAGCTGCGGTGGGTTTGTGCTGCAGCTAGTTATCACGGATCCGTAGGTCATATACTGAACATAGCCATTAATTCCGGGATTTAAGAAGATATCATTGTAAGAACTTCCTGCTCCTATATCAGATGGCCCGCCATTGGAAAGAAGTGAAGCTGTGAATGTATTGGTTTGAATTGGAGGATGAGGGGAGGGTTCTCCTGTTATAAACCATGTTCCCAACCATTTATTACCTTGAATTGAAGCACTTACAATAAGGCGCACATTCCCAGTAATAACATTAGCACTTAACGTTCCATAAGCATTCGTTATTTGACCATTAATAATATTATAAGATGCAGACCAGTTGCCACATACCTGATCTGGATTATTTTCGTTTAGGCAATTTATTGCTGTAGTTGTAAAAAGAATAGCTGAATAAAAAGATTGAGTTACTCTAGTTGCGGGTAAGTATTGCTCATCACCAGGCTGGTCTGCTGCCAAGACAACTGTGCCCACATTTGTTAGAATCACCGTATTTCCAGAAATAGTAGCGGGACCACTTAACACCGAAATAATCACCGGTAAACCAGAGGAGGCAGTTGGAGGTGTAATAGTTACTGTTGCCCCATTACTGTAAGTTTGAGTGGCTATGGGTTTGAATGGGTTGATCGTCTGTGTCACTTGACCAGATACTCTCGGCATTAATGCAAAACTAAGGAAAAAAATAAATGTAAATGTAAAATAATTACGACAATTTAGTATGTCATATCCTCTCAAAAATCGAATGCAAAATGTCATTGATTGATTATTTCTTGATGCATGCGCCCCAGTCAAGTTTTTTGATGCATTGTGCGACCTCCACTGCAATAGAAAATACTTAGTCTGGTCACGCTCATCTTCAATCCCAAGCCTCCCCTAAAAGTTGAGGACGCCTGGCATACACACCCCCACCAACTCCGCGTCTGGATCATATTGCAGATAGGGACCGAGCCACTTCTCCACCTCGACAATGGGCATCCCCTTCCGCTTCGCATAATCCTCGATCTGGTCACAGCCGAGCTTGCCCACGGCAAAGTAGCGGGATTCGGGGGCGGCGAAGTAGAGACCCGAAACGGAGCTGGCAGGATTCATCGCGAGGCTCTCGGTCAAGGTGATTCCTGTGTGCTTCGTGGCATCGAGGAGGCGGAAGAGTTCCCGCTTCTCAGTGTGGTCGGGCCCGGCGGGGTAGCCAGCGGCGGGACGGATGCCGCGGTACTTCTCGCGGATGAATTCCTCCTTGGTGAGGTTCTCCGTCTTGCCGAAGCCCCAAAGATCACGGGCCTGCTTGTGCAAAAATTCCATTGCAGCCTCGGCAAAGCTCCACCCTTGGCTCCAGTCGATCTACGACGCCTTCGAGGTGCTCCTTCCCCTTCACCCACAGCGGAACGAGGGCCCTAGAGCTCCACACGCCTCCGAGCGAAAGAAACAGAAAAACAGTCCGTTCAGCAGCAGGATAACGGTAATAGTGTCGGCCAGACCCCTCTGAAGCCTTACGAGCAGCTCATCCAGCGTGGATTCCTTGAGATCGAGGCTCTTTGCTACATCCGCGGCCGCTCCATCCCGAACCGCTTCTTCGTCCTCGACGAAGCCCAGCAACTCACCCCACTCGAGGCCAAGACTGTCGTCACCCGTATGTCGAAGGGTTCCAAGCTCGTCATGGTCGGCGACCCCGCCCAGATCGATAACCCCTACGTCGACCGCCGCTCCAACGGCCTCGTCCACACCCGCAATAAACTTCGCGGCCAGAAACTCACCGCCCACATCTCCCTCACCAAGGGCGAACGCAGCCCACTTGCCGAAATGGGCGCAACCTTGATGTAGAGCGGCCGAATAAAATCTCCCGCAACCGTAACAAATCAGCGACTCATGGGAGCTGATAAGACTGCAAAGCAGCCCCTGAAAGGGGCGAGGGACTCGGGAGAGCCCGAGTCAAATGCAAAGTAACAGCCTGGCATGCAAACGCGGGGGCACACAGAGCAGAATGATCGATCTGGAAGGAATTTCTTGATTCTGCACTGATCCAGACTAAGCCTGCACTTTATGGAAGTTCAGGAAGCAAACGCAGAGCTACCAGCGTCTACTTCCTCCAAACGTGGGCTTGATTGGCTGCTACGCCCCATTCGACTCCAGAACTGCCGAGGGCCATGGCATTTCATTCTTTGCCTTACCTTACAGAACTTAGTCGCGAATGTGATTGCTGCGACACCTCTCTTCTTTCTCGATCCGAACGGACATCATCCCGCTGCCGACCCTGATTTTTCGATGACCCATAATCTGTGGCGCGCCGCATTGGCTATGGCTTTGATCGCGCCGGTATTTGAGACCCTCACTCTACAGTTAGCACCGATCGAGATTGCACGAGTACTTCGTCAATCCCGTATGGTTCAGTTTCTAGTGGGTGTGATTCCATTCGCGGCCCTGCATTTCCCTATGGGCATTAAAGTCGGTGTTGCTGCCGGGATTGTATCAGGCATTTTTCTCAGCCATGCTTACCTAGAAGGACGCAGCAACTCTCTCTGGACTGCTTGTTGGATCACGATGGCGTTTCACGCCATCCATAATCTGATCTGTGTGGCTGTTCTCTTTTTTGCTGTTTGGGGTGGTTCTCAATAAGCGAAATTGAAACTAAACATATGTGATATAGCGAAAGGCGGCGCGTTACCCTTCACCCACAACGGAACAAAGGCCCCGATGCACCTCACGCCTCCGAGCTAAAGAAGCAGAAAAAACAGTCCGTCCAGCAACCGGAGAACGGCAATGGCGGCGGCCAGACCCCTCTGAAACCCTACGAGCAGCTCATCCAGCGGGGACTCCTTGAGATCGAGGCCCTCTGCTACATCCGTGGCCGCTCCATCCCGAACCGCTTCTTCGTTCTCGACGAAGCCCAGCAACTCACCCCACTCGAGGCCAAGACTGTCGTCACCCGTATGTCAAAGGGCTCCAAGCTCGTCATGGTTGGAGACCCGGCCCAGATTGATAATCCCTACGTCGACCGCCGCTCCAACGGCCTCGTCCACACCCGCAATAAACTTCGCGGACAGAAAATCACTGCCCACATCTCCCTGACAAAGGGCGAACGCAGCCCACTTGCCGAAATGGGCGCGACATTGATGTAGTAAGGAAGGCTGTTAGCGGTTTAGGCTGAAGGCTATTAGGAAATAACTGAAAGATCTCCCGCTGAGGCGCAGAGAACGCAGAAGGATTAAGTCCGAACTTGTTGGCTAACTAATTAGTTATCAACTCCCAGATAGCATTGAGTCTCTTCATTAGATTTTTCCAAGGTTGGCAACAAACTCACCGATCACCCTAAATTCCGACCCATCATCAACTTCAATATTGATGGTTCTAAAACCTGGCGTGTTTGAGTCCGGGTGAAGATTAATGCGTTGATGGCTCCAAGACTCATCTGTTACCCGCTTCACGCTGTCATAAATTTTTACGGTGTAACTCCCTCCGTTTTCAGGATCTTGAATCGCATGGTGGCACACAATGACCACCTTTCCCTGGCGGGATCCTGGCGGATTAGACCGAAATAGACACCATGATCCATTGGGGATCCGGCGATTCATGGATTCCCCGCAGACCCTAACCACAAAGAACCCTTCTTTCGGAGTAAAGCCATCAGGTAGTTCCACCCAATCGGGGGTTCCTTCCAGCATATCTGGGCCGAATTCTCCTGCTGCAATTGGGAGATCAAAAACCGGAACGCAATTGATGAACGGATTGATCTCACGGGGATCAAGAATTCTGAGAGGCAGTCCAGGATAGGGCTCAGTCTTGCAAATTGATGAATCGTATTTCGCACCTATTGCGCGTTGAAAGTATTCTCGTGTTTCTCGATCTGAAGACCAGATGAAGCATCCCTTCTGCCCCCGGGTCATTAGTGTCCTGTACGTGTTTTTGATGATTTCATCCGCAAGATTGATTGCCTCACTTGGATTCGTCTTATGGAGCTTTTTGAAGCCCGATATGGATTTGTCTGTTTTGGCTCTTTTCCTAGGATCGGTGACAACTTTGCCATCTCTGATGACAAGATCTGGGCCAATCAGAACCCCCACATAATCCATCTCAAGGCCTTGGCATGTATGGATACATCCGATCTCATCGACTGAGTTCGGCTTTAGAATCCATAGATTTCCATCATTCTTGAGATTCCATTTCGCCCCGAAGTCATACTCGGGAAATGTGATGTCCATTACGGCTCCATCTTTCTGACTCACCCAATTCCAGCAATACCCGGCCACCATTCTTGCCCGGTTATTCAGCGCATTCTTCTCAACGATCAATCTCCTTAGTTCCTGCGGGGAATCGCAGACCCTGAGATCATAGGATACATCATCCAGCGTGGGGTTCGCGGTCTCCCTAATTTCCAAGATGTTATCAAGCCAAGCCAGATATCCATCCGAGCCGTTGCAGCGGAACTGCGAACTTAGAGAAAGCTCTTCAACATCTGCATTCATTGTCGCAGCCCATTTCTGAATCTCAGCTACACGGCCTATATCCTTCAGATGCACGCGCTGTTCTTCATCGATAAAGAAAATGCTAAATTTAGCAGATCGGATGATTTCCTTTACCTGATTCTCACCCAGATGCTGAAACATCCCAGATTTAGCATTGAGTCGATGTGCCTCATCTACCACAAGTGCACCGTAAGCATTGGGGGGCACTTCATGAAAAACACCGGATCCTACGAAAAGGTTGTTGAACCTGGTTTTTGTTAAAGAACCGGTCAGTTTGCTCTGATAAACATCTCTAGGGGCTGAGTTTTTGGTAACATATTTTGCCACAAACTCTCTTGCGGTCAGTTCGACTAGAAGATTGATCGCAACAACGGATTTGCCTGTTCCCGGCCCTCCCTTGACGATCAGGACTTGTTTTTTTCCATTGGTTGATTTGTCAGCCAGATGAAGAGCCGTCTCATAAACGAGCTTTTGATCGTCAATCATCACAAACTCATCCTTCCCTTTCAGGAGCCCCACCATCGCATCAGCCAAATTCTTGGAGGGACGAATCTTTCCATCTTGGATCAGATACATCGTAGCTCCCTTGTCTCCCTTGTGAAGGTGCATAGAGATGAAATCTCTCAAGCTCTGCACATCATCCTGAGTAAATGCAGGGGCTTTTTTAAGGTGCTCTGCATAGAACGGATCCTTGATAGAAGATCCTTTTTTGAAGTTGTGCAGATAGGCACAAGCCTTCAATTCGATAGGTTCATTACGAACAGCTTCGTTGAAGTCCTCAAGAAGAGCTGCATACGACCAGGCCTGATATGAAGGATGCGCGGTTTCGCGTTCTCCCCCGCCTAAGAATGTCCTGACTATACCATCCTTTGCCGTTACTTGAGCCTCCTCCCATTGCTTGAGCTCAATAATTACCGCACTCCTTCGATCTCTTTCGTTTAGCCCTGTCAGGATGAAATCAATTCTCTTCGAGGTTTGGGGAATGCTGAACTCAATAGCAACACCTGCTTCCTGAGGAATGCGTTCGTCTGAAAGAACTCCCCTCATATACTGCATGGAGTTTCTCCATGATCGAATTTCTGACTCGCTGACGCCTTTGCCGAGTTTTGTTCTTACGGCACTTCTGATCTTATCCTCAATCCGATTGTCATTTACTTCCCCGCAGAAGTTTTCAGCAGTTTCCAGATAGACAATCATGGCTTTGGAAACTTAGAGATCCGTGTACTTCGCACTGGATCCCTTGGCTTTCTCCACAGGGTACTTAGCCGCGTTTTTCTCCAACTTGGCTAGAATTACTGCTTCGATATCTATCGCCTGATTGTCGATAAACTCCAAAAGATAGACTGCGATATCAGCCACCTCATCCTCAATCTCTGATCTTTTCTTTGCCGCAGTCACTGCAATGTCATCCCCCGTTTTCCAGAGAAAGATTTCCTGAAGTTCGGCCGCCTCGATGGCCAGTGCTGCAGCCATATCCTTCGGATTGTGAAACTGGCCCCAGTCCCTCTCGTCCCTAAAGGCCCGGATCCTGTTTAGCAGTTCTGGAAGATTCATTTTTCAGAAGCAAAAAGTTGTAGGGCCTGCAGATACTCATCATTGAGATCCATGCCTACCGATTCTCCAGGCATCAACCGCTGTCCCGCTGCATACATAAGGCACATCATCTCAAGACCACAGAATCTCTCTGATGATAGCGTTTTCAATTCGTACTTCTTTTCCGCCGACGCGTAATCAAGCCCCTGCATCCCAATGACTGCTATCTCCATCAAAATGGCCCGTATTGCAGACTCCTCCATCTGTTGATAACGCATCAAAGCCGAAAGGAGATACATGACACTGGCAGGTGCCTTCGCCTTGAGTAGATCCGGATTGGTTGTTCCCTCCTTCTCCACATCATCCAGGATATCTTCCGGAGGGAGAAACCCCCTGTCAGGCTTCCATGTGTACCAATCACGGATCCCAAGGAATTCGCCAAAGGAATCCACTAGGTCATATTCAGAGCCCGGTGTCAGATTGGCGCTCTGCTTTTTCCAGAGAACGAAAAGTTTCTCGGCATCCTTGAAAGTCGGAAACTTACTATAGGCAGCGGAGTAGGCAGTGGCTCCCTCGAAGAGCTCGTCCACAAAGAGGGCAAAGACTCCATTAAGGATATCGTTGATACACAGGAGTGTTGGAGGAACGATATCGCGGATCTTGGGATCCATGGTGACTTTCCGTGAATTGTGGGCAATGGAGGCCAACCCGCAAAACTGGGCTTCCCGAAGCTCGGGATACTCCTTCCATATGCGCCGCTCAATCACCATGTCGATGGGACAATTGAAAAGGAAAAGATTTACTCCTGTTACCAATTCATTAATCAGCCCAGCGACTTGATCATCTCGGTAGCCCTTCTTCTCAAGACGACGAAGATCGGCTTTGAGAGCAATGGCGGAGTTCGTTCTGGTCTCCGGAGTGGTCACGAACCAGCGGTTGGTTCCCTTATCCCTAGCATCGCTTTCCATGAAGAGATGCATCAACTCATGGACGCTATGGTAGTTTTTGAGGAGCTTCGGGAAATCACCCTCCCTCAATGTCACCATGTGATGATCGGCATCATGCCTCCACGCCATCTTGATCTTGGCAACGATCTGGGCGTCGAGAGGCCCCTCCTCAAACTGCACAGGGTATCCTGAGAGGGTCTCTCCCTCCGCAATCAGGCGCTGGACTAGACTATCGGTTTTGGAGAGGCGGTTGTTGGCGATGATGTTTTGAACGTGTATGTAGGCGGAGCGGGCCTTCTCAAAGACGATCTTAGTCCGCGAATCCTGGAGCTTCCCGTTGGCAAACATCTCCCGGAGCGCCTTCGCAGCATCGTCAAAGCGCTCCATACGGATGAGCACCATGGCGCGGCCGTAGTGAGCATTGGCAAAAGAACCGTCATTTGAGATGGCCTCCTCGTAGGTTTTGAGAGCTTCCTCCAGCTTCTCCCCCTCCATGAGGGCAGTGGCGAGCGTATTGAGAGCCCAAGGATCACCAGGTTTTAACTCTAAGGCCCGCCGGACGAATTTGACTGCGGTCTCTTGGTCATCCTCCTTGGCATACTGGTTAGCCAGAACCACAAGGCTCCATGGGTCTTCTGGCGTTAGACGGAGAGACTCGATCAGGTAATCCTTGGCCTCGTCGTTATCTCCGGTCTCAGCGCAGATCATAGCCAGATCTCGTCGTGTATTCGGATGCACAGGATCCAGCTCGAGGACTCGGCGGTAGATGTCCTTGGCTTTTTCGTACTCTCCCTTCCTAGCTCTTTGAGCGGCTTTTTCTGCCAGACGAGCAGCCTCTGCCTTCTGAGTTGCCTGAGATTCAGGGATCGTGATGGTCACAATCTCCCCTTCGATCCGAAAGGATGCCCCCTCAGGCAAAAAATCAAAAAATCGCCGAAGGCGGTCTGTATTACCCCCCCCCTCGTTGTCGGACATGCCAGCCACCCCTGAAAGCAGCTCTATATCCTTAAGGGTCGTGGTGAAGGTCATAAACCATCTAATTGTTATACACGACTCAACAAACCATCAATCCACGAAGCCTACTTTCTGTGGTTTGATTCAAACTAAGGATCGCAAGATCGCATGGAGAGCAAGGCGGCCAAGGGAAGGCGTAGTAGTTCTACGCCGACCGCAGGCAAATAAAGCCAGAGCGCAAAAGACCAAGCCTCCTTATTGGCAGATGCCAATAAGGGTGGAATCTGGATCATATTGCAGATAAGGCCCCAGCCACTTCTCGACTTCCGCAACGGGCATTCCCTTCCGCTTCGCATAATCCTCGATCTGGTCGCGACCAAGCTTGCCGACGGCAAAGTAGCGGGACTCGGGGGCGGCGAAGTAGAGGTCGGAAACGGAGCTGGCAGGATTCATGGCCAGACTCTCGGAATCCTCCCGATTACCTATGAACAGGAAAGAGGAGAATGTTGATCTTTAGTAATGAAGGCTTGATATTCACTGGATTGAGTATTGATTGAAAATTATGGCACCGATTTACTCGTCTCAGACTGGCAAGGAAGCCACGGAATCAACGAATTCATGGAAGATCGCGACGACTGGCAAGATATCGAGAATTCCAGCCCCGAAAACCGGGAATTGGGCGAGGTCCTTCGGAAGCTGGAAGGGCTTCACCATAACGGTTCACCGCTCGATTGGCAGGAACCTCGGGAGCGGCGTGGTGACGCTCTCGCGCCACTCCTAAAGGCTTGCCCTAAAAGCCTCAGCCTCACTGCCCTGCTGGAAGGCACGGAATACGAGGTCGGTGGGGATGAGCATCATCTGGTTCAAGTTGAATCCGAACCGGAACGAATTTATAAGATCACCCACAGTGATTCCTTCGGGTGCTTTTCCCAATTCCTTCCATCCGATCCGGAACTCAGCGGTAGGCACTTCTACGCGACAGTCAACGACGATCCGAGAGTTTACATCCGGCGTTGGATGCTCCTGAATACGCTCGGTGAATACCAAACACGCTACGAAGGGTTTCTATGGCCGCAGAAAGACCTGTTTGTGCCGCGCATCTGCGTGAGTCAGCCGTTCCTGGAATCCGAAAACCCCTCCGAACTTGAGATCAAAGAATCGTTCGCCCTCTACGGATTTTATCAAATCAGCGTGGATACCTACCTAAATACAGCTACCAATATTCTACTGACGGACACGGCGCCCCGCAATGTCAGGGTCATCGACGGAGTCCCTGTTCCATTTGATGCCATAGCATCATTAGCCAGCCCCGAGATCATGGATTGGGCGTTGCAATCCGAGTAGCTAAGTCGGCTTCTCAAGAATCCAATGCTCGCAAGTTTGAATGGAGATCTAAGCGCACGAGCGACCAAAGCCTCTGGGAAAAGGCGAGGAAGACTGCCGCAAGGCAGCCCCGAACGGGGCGGCACCGCTTTGCGGGAGCAAAGTGCCGTCAATATCCCAAGGATCCCTTAAGAGTTGAGGACGCCCGGCATACACACCCCAACCAACTCCGCATCTGGATCATATTGCAGATAAGGCCCCAGCCACTTCTCGACTTCCGCAACGGGCATTCCTTTCCGCTTCGCATAATCCTCGATCTGGTCGCGGCCAAGCTTACCGACGGCAAAGTAGCGGGATTCGGGGGCGGCGAAGTAGAGACCCGAAACGGAGCTGGCGGGATTCATCGCGAGGCTCTCAGTGAGGGTGATCCCGGTGTGCTTGGTGGCATCGAGGAGGCGAAAGAGTTCCCACTTCTCTGTGTGGTCAGGCCCGGCGGGGTAGCCGGCGGCGGGACGGATGCCGCGGTACTTCTCGCGGATGAATTCCTCCTTGGTGAGATTCTCCGTCTTGCCAAAGCCCCAGAGGTCGCGGGCCTGCTTATGGAGCCACTCGGCTGCCGCCTCGGCAAAGCGATCACCGAGTGCCTTCACGAGCAGGGCGGTGTAGTCGTCGTGCTGCTTCTCAAACCCCTCGGCGTACTCGCCAACCTCAGGCCCTGCCGTGACGGCAAAGCCGCCGATCGTGTCGAGGCGTCCGGACTCACGCGGGGCGATGAAGTCAGCCAAGGAGTAGTTCGGTTGGCCGGCAGGTTTCTTATTCTGCTGGCGGAGCATGTGGAACTTCCCGATTACGGAGGAGCGCTCGGCATCGGCGTAGAGCTCAACGTCGTCACCGACGCGATTCGCTGGCCAGAAGCCGCAGACTCCGCGCACCCGGAAGCGCTTCTCCGCCACAATGGTCTCGAGAACCTTGAGCGCATCGTTGTGAAGCTCGGTTGCCTGAGCCCCGATTTCGGGATCCGAGAGGAGGCCGGGATAGCGACCTCGCATTTCCCAGGCGGCAAAGAATGGTGACCAGTCGAAATACTCCACAAGCTCTGCCAGCGGAATCTCGTCAAAGGTCAAAACTCCGGTCTTCTCCGGCACAGCGAGATCGGCCGCGGCCCAGTCGATGGGGGTGATATTCTCGCGCGCTACCTCAAGGGGAAGGAGATCCCCCTTGGCGCGCTTCCCAGCATGCTCCTCGCGGAGACGTTTGTGATTCGCCTCGACCTGGAGGTGATAAGCTTCCTTGCGATCCTCGGAGAGGAGCTCGGCAGCGACTCCGACAACGCGTGAGGCATCGAGCACATGGATCACGGGATGGCCATACTCCCCGGCGATCTTCACCGCGGTGTGGGCGGGACTCGTAGTCGCTCCACCAATCAGGAGGGGAATATCGAAATTCGCACGCTTCATCTCGCGGGCGACATGGACCATCTCGTCGAGCGATGGGGTGATCAGGCCGCTGAGACCGATGATGTCGACCTTGTGCTCCTTGGCAGCTGCCAGGATCTTGTCACAGGGAACCATGACACCGAGGTCCACGACTTCATAGCCGTTGCAGGCGAGGACGACGCCGACGATGTTCTTGCCGATGTCGTGGACATCCCCCTTAACGGTGGCCATCAGGATCTTTGACGCGGAGCTGGTATCAGCGGCAGCGGCCTTCTCGGCCTCCATGAAGGGGGTCAGGTAAGCGACCGCCTTCTTCATCACGCGGGCGCTCTTAACAACTTGGGGCAGGAACATCTTCCCGGCACCGAAAAGATCACCGACGACTCGCATCCCGTCCATGAGGGGGCCCTCGATCACCAGCAGAGGACGACCCAACTTCACGCGGGCCTCCTCGGTGTCACTGTCGATGTAATCGACGATCCCCTTGATCAGGGCGTGCTGGAGACGCTCCTCGACGGTGCCTGAACGCCAGGCCTGCTCGGTCTTCTGCTCCTTCGGATCTCCACCGGCGGCTTTCAATCCTTCGGCAAAGTCGACCAGACGCTCCGTGGCGTCGGGACGGCGGTTCAGGAGCACATCCTCAACCATCGTAAGAAGCTCCGGATTGATCTCCTCGTAGACCTCGAGCATTCCGGCATTCACGATCGCCATATCGAGACCGGCTTGGATCGCATGAAACAGGAAGGCAGAGTGCATCGCCTCGCGCACGGGATTATTCCCGCGGAAGGAGAAAGAGATATTGCTCAGACCACCGCTGGTCTTGGCACCAGGGAGAGTCGCCTTGATCTCACGGACCGCCTCGATGAAATCGACCGCGTAGTTGTTGTGCTCCTCGATGCCCGTGGCAACCGTGAGGATATTTGGATCGAAGATGATATCCTCGGGATCGAAGCCGATCTTATCAACGAGCAGTCGATAGGCTCGGGTGCAGATGCGGACCTTATCCTCCTTGGTGGCGGCTTGCCCCTCCTCGTCGAAGGCCATGACGATCAGTGCAGCACCATAGCGCTGGGCAAGACGAGCTCGCTTCAGGAAGGTCTCTTCTCCATCCTTAAGACTGATGGAGTTGAGGACGCATTTACCCTGGAGGCATTTCACTCCCTTCTCGAGCACCGACCACTTGGAGCTATCGATCATGATCGGCACGCGGCTGATCTCCGGATCGGCAGCCAAAAGGTTCAGGAAGGTCTCCATCACTGCCTCACTGTCGAGCATCCCCTCGTCGACGTTGACATCCAGAATGTTGGCTCCACTCTCCACCTGCTGTCGGGCGACCGAGAGCGCCGTCTCGTAATCGCCAGCGATAATGAGCTTCGAGAAACGGGGGGATCCGGTGACATTGGTGCGCTCACCGACCATCATGAAGGAGCTGCCCTTTTCGATCGTCAGAGCCTCAAGTCCACTGAGACGGGTAGCCGGAGGCGGTGTCGACGGCTTACGAGGAGGATGTGGACGCACGGCCTCGGCAATCGCCGCAATATGCTCCGGTGTGGAACCGCAGCAACCGCCGACCACATTGATCCACCCCTCTGAGGCAAAGTCGGCCACCAGCGCAGCCATCTCGGAGGCGGTCTGATCGTAACCGCCGAAGGCATTCGGCAGACCGGCATTCGGATAACAGCTAATGTAGCAGTCAGCGATGCGCGAGAGCTCCTCAATGTAGGGACGCATCTCGGCGGCACCGAGGGCGCAGTTGATACCGACAGCGAGTGGCTTCGAGTGGCGGACGGAATTCCAAAAGGCCTCCACGGTCTGTCCCGAGAGGGTGCGGCCCGAGGCATCGGTGATCGTGACCGAGAGAATGATCGGCCAGCGCATCCCACGTCTTTCAAAGACCTCCTCGCAGGCGAAGATCGCCGCCTTGAGATTCAGCGTGTCGAAAACCGTCTCGAGCAGGAGGAGATCGACCCCACCATCGAGCAAGGCCTCGATCTGCTCGGCATAGGAGATCACCAACCCGTCGAAGGTCACTGCGCGGTAGCCGGGATTATTGACATCCGGTGACATCGAGGCGGTACGATTGGTTGGACCAACCGATCCCGCGACAAAGACCTTGCGCCCCGGATTCTCCGCCATGAATTCATCGGCCGCCTCACGAGCCACCTTGGCTCCGGCAAGGTTGATCTCCCGCACGGCATCCTCCAGGCCGTAGTCGGCCTGCGAGACAGTCGTCGTACTGAAGGTATTCGTCTCGACGATGTCGCTCCCCCCCTCGAAGTAGGCGCGATGGATCCCCTTGATCACGTCAGGACGAGTGATCGAGAGGAGATCGTTATTTCCCTTCAGGTCATGCGCGTGATCCTTGAAGCGTTCGCCGCGGAAGTCCGCCTCGGTCAGAGGGTTACGCTGAATCATCGTTCCCATCGCTCCGTCGAGCAGGGCGATGCGACGGGTGAAAAGCTCTCTCAAGAGGGCGTCTGATTCGTGGTTGGGAAGCATGGAGATCATCAGTGGAGCTGCTTTACAGGTTGGAGAAGGTGTTGGGGAATGGTACGGATGGGCAATGCTGGATGCTATCGAAACAATCATGGTTGAAGGAAAAGAGGTCTCTGTGTTCCTGCCGACTTCCTACAGCCAGACACCTCACCGCAAATTCCCGATTCTGCTGATGCTGACCCAGGGACTGAAGGCCCCGGAAGCGATCGCCGGACTGCACGCGGAAGGAGTGCTGCCTCAGATGATCGTGGCGGAGGTGGCGGCGTCGGAAACACCTGCCGGCCCCATGGAGCCGATTGCGATCGTCAATGCTCTTTCTGATCACTTGCGAATTCTTGACTCCCCTTCGGCTCGTTGGATCGGAGGAACGGGTCATGCCGCGGTGACTGCTTTTCGCACCCTGCTCGATCAACCCGAACTCTTTGGTGCCGCGTGCTGCCTCTCGACCTCGTTCGAGGGAGTGGAGGGAGCTCCCCCTCCCCACTCTCCGATGCTCCTCGATCTCGAGGAGAGGAAATCTCTTCCTACGGGGAGGCGCGTTATCTTCGACTATGGAACAATCGGCCTCGATGAGTGCTATGAGCCGTATCATCGAGATCTCGGGGCCTTGCTTCGTACCAGAGGCTGGAAAGACGGGGTCGATTTTGAGATTTGTCGAGTGAACGGAGGGTCCCAAGAGATCAGCTCTTGGGAGCAGAGAATCGGCCCCGCACTGCGCTGGCTCGCCGGACGCTGACATCAGGCGCTGACGGGTGTCTTTGCTGAATCAACGGCAAGGAACCGCTCCATGCCAACGAAGAGAGCTGCAAAGAGAAGATCGCTCACTAGACTGTTCCGAAAGAAGGTCCAGGTGGGGGGATAGCCGGGAAGACCGGTGGACAGTGCCTGGATCCATCCGGCGAAATTCTGAGGATAGGCCGCGAGACCGAGCCAGCTACCAGTGTTCGTAATGAGGTAAAAGGCAAGTGAAGCGATCAGCGTTCCGGCAAGAATCGGGAGCAGGGCGCCGCGGCGTTCACGGATCATCCAGCCAAGCCCGACCGCCATCAGATAACCCGGCAATGTCCAGAGAAGCTGGGGGGAGATGAGAGGGACTCCATAGTGAAGATTCAGCAAGGCGTCTGAAATCAGAAGAGCCGCCACGGGTACCACCAGGCCTAGCCAACCCGGAATGAAGACCGCGCCGCAAAGAGCCGCCGCCATCAGGGGGGAAAAATTCGGCAACGTCTGGGGCGCCAGATCGACACGGAGCACTCGGAAGAAGGTGCCGACAAGCAAGAGCATGATAGCTGGCACGACTGTTCTGGAAAGATGACTTGGGATTGCTGATTTCATAAAACTGCGGGAGTAGTCATAGGGAAGAATTGGGAAGATATGGACAGCGACGACACTAGGAAAGAATCAATGGATTTCAGAACTCCATCTTGAGCGAGGCCATGAAGTTGAAGGGAGCGGCTGGCATCGCCTGGCTTGGATTCACACTGGAGAAGTAATCGGTATTGAACATGTTGTTGATATTGATCTGGGCAGTCCACTTGGTCTTCCCGAGACTCCAAGGATAGCTGGCCATGGCATTGACGACGGCAAAAGCCGGGATGCGGTCCACTTCATAAGATGTTCCAGAGGAAGGATAGGCATAGGCCTGTTCCTCGCTACGCCCCACAACTCCGGCCCCGAATTTGAACCGCTTCAAAGGGCCTCCTTGAATCTCGTAGGTGCTCCAGAGACTGCCACTGTTGTAGGGAACACCGGGGAACCTGAGCCCCTGAAGACTGGGGGAATTATTATCCAAGGTGGTGACGCAGTTGATGTAGGAGTAGCCCCCAATGACCCTCCAGCCCGGTAGGATTTCTCCGGCCGTTTCCAACTCCAAGCCCTTGCTTCGTGCCTGTCCGACGGCTTCCTCAAATCCGGGATTCGAGGGATCGGCGGTCGGGATGTTGTTTTGGGTGAGTTGATAGAATGCCACGGTGGTCGTGAGCTTCTTTTCCAGGAACTCGGTCTTGATGCCGGCCTCCCACTGCTTGGCTCCTTCTGGCGGCAGGTGTTGCCCGTTAGCCGTGACGGCTCCTAAGGCCGTAGTGCCATAATTTTCCGTGTAGCTGCCATAAAGACTGACGGGCTTGACCGGTTGCCAGAGCACGCCGAAGCGGGGTGTCAGCGGAGGGACCTCGTGGACGGTGGAGGTTCCGTACTTGGAGTAGCCGGTATTGGAGACAGACACATTGTCGTAGCGGAAGCCTGCAAGCAGGTGAAGATGCCACGGGAGCTCCATCTGATCCTGGAAATAAGCACCACAGTCATTCAGCTGCTGGTAGGTGTTCCCTGTCTTGCTCGGGTCGATAGGGGGTAATGGCTGGTTCCAATTTGGCTGAAAGATATTCTGCGAGATGAAGGGGCTATCCGCCTGCTCGTAGGTGTAATGAAAGTTCTGGTGGTAGAAATCAAATCCCCCAAGCACCGTGTGCTTGAGGAACCAGGTAGTGAATTTACCGGTGAGATCGACCAGATACTCTTGGGTCCAGAGATTGTAGAGCGGGGTAGAGGAGACATAGAGGGGTAGGTTGCCGTTCTGATCCACGTCCCCCGCATAAAACTGAGAATTGGAAATGGGGGAACTCATGAACTCGGTCTTGTAAGCGGCATGGATCATCCAATCGTCACTAAAGTGATGGGTCGCCGAGAGCTTGACCGTGAGATCCTGGGTGGGATTTTGATTGGATCCGGGCATTGCGTAATTATTCCCCATCGGCACGGAAGCTGGGACGCCATTGGTCGTGAATGGAATCCCGTTGTCCTGGACCTGATTGATATTCGCATAGGTGACTTCCAAAGTGACTTGATTCTCCTTGTTCGGCTTCCACTGGATCGTGGGGAAGAGGAAGAGGCGCTGCGATTTGACGAAGGCCCGGTAGGAGTAGGAATTTTCCTCATCCACATTGAATCGGTAGAGCAGCGTCTTGTCGGCATTCAGAGGACCCGAGGCATCCAGGGTGGTGCGGTAGAAGCTGAACGACCCGATCTGCTGATTGAGAGCGAAGTAATTCGTCGAGAGCGGCTTCTTCGTCTCGATATCAACCAATCCGCCCGGCTCAGCCTGTCCGTAGAGGACGGAGGTGGGGCCCTTGACGACGGTGACACTCTGCACATTCTGCATGGAGCGCTGGAATCCCGCGGCAAAGTAGTCACTCCGCAGTCTATCCTCAAAAACAAGGTTGTTCATGTTGAATCCCCTGATGGCAAAACTATCCCCTGTCCCGTAGCTGCTATTCTGGGGGGTCACGCCGCTGATATTTTGGAGCGCATCATCCAGATAGATGGTCTGCTGATCCTTCAGCACCTGCAGGGGCACGGTTTGAACAGAGACAGGATTCTGCATATCTGGGGTGACGGTTCGAGTGGCGGCATTCTCCCAGAGGGGGTTATATCCTCCCGGATTGGGAATCGTGCTCGCATCCAACCCCATGACCGGATTATCCCCCACCACAGTGACGACCGGCAGCCGCGCTGAGGGAATGATCGTCGATAAGAGAAGCGGATTGGTCTCTTGCTGGGCCTTCAAGACTGGGCATAAAGAGAGCAGAGACAGCAGCAATAGCTTTGTTTTTCTTATCATCTGATGCGTATATGATGATATGTTTAAGAAAAAGTCAAATCCATCCCACTTCTCCTGAACATTCACTGAAAAGATTTCTCCAACTAGGCCCCTTGCCTGTTGCCTTTCTCTCTGCCTACGCTGCCTATTGAACCTCGGTTAACTGCCGGTTTGGCTTCATCAGGACCGGAATCTTCTTCAGAACCTCTGCCCGTACTGGAACGATCCCATCGCCAATCATCTCGATCTTCTTGGCGGCGACGATGCTCAGGTCGAGAATGCGTCCCTTGGCGTAAGGCCCGCGGTTATTAATCCTGACGATAACGCTCTTGTTATTCCTAAGGTTGGTGACACGAACCATCGTATTGAACGGCAGATGCTTATGCGCCGCCGTGCAATCCCCGGAATGATAGCGCTCTCCGTTGGCCGTGAGCCTGCCAATCCATCGCCCACCATAATAAGAGGCCTTCCCAGTTTCGATCGACTTCGGGACCGGATCGTATAGAGCAACCCCGGGGGATGACAAGGGCACCAAAGAAGCACAGCCAGTCATCAGCAGAATGACCGCCGACACGAGAATCAAAGTCGGCGCAGGAGGGAAGCGCATCGGGCTATGAAGCACGGACATGGAAAGGCGTGCAAGCACGGATACGCATGATACTCTGCATCTCTACCCACCGCCAACGCATGAGCAAGCATTCCAAAAAAGGCCACCATTCCGGCACGCAGTCAGGCAAAGAGTCGAAGAAGGTGACCGAAAACCTAGCCGAGGCTATTGCCTTCATCACAAGGTTCGCCTCCGCCCCAACAAATATAGGAGCGGTATTTCCGAGCTCACGCGATCTTGCTGAGGCGATGCTCCACGGCATCGAGTTACAGCCTGGCGATGTCGTTGTCGAATATGGCCCCGGAACAGGCGCCTTCACCGAACTGCTTCTGGAACGTCTACCCGAAGGAGCCGAGTACCTTGGCATTGAACTCGACTCTCATTTTCACGGACATCTGACGCGGCGTTTTCCAGGCCGCCATTTCCATCATGGCTCCGCTGCGGAGATCCAGTCCCTTCTTGAAGGAAAAGGTTTAGGGAAAGCACGACTCATTCTCTCCGGGTTACCCTTCGCCAGCATGCCCCACCATGTTCAGGAACTGATTCTTACCGCCACGCGCGAAGCCCTTCATGAGGAGGGTACATTCCGGACGTTCACCTATCCGATCTGCTGGTACATGACAGGAAGCCAGCGCTTCCGTAAAGTGGCGCTCGATCATTTCGAAGATCACCATAAGAGCAGGACCGTTCATCGGAACATTCCCCCCGCCAAGGTCCTTAGTTATTCGAAGCCGGTCAGGAAGAAGTAAAGCAGGCTGAGGCCTAAAAGCTGAGGGCTGGATTGTTGATTTCGAACTCCGTAAATCAGGAACAAAAGAACTCTAGCTTAGACTCTTCTCCTGGAGCCTAGATCCTTGCTCCCCTAAACCCTAAAAAGTGGCTGCCTCGCATGGATTCGAACCATGACAAGCAGATCCAGAATCTGCTGTGCTACCGTTACACCACAAGGCAGTGGTAAAAACTGAGTTGGAGAGATTGCCCTAGCCTGCCAGGGGTTTCAAGCCTTTGCTTCACGATTCCCATCCAAGAGGCTCGGTAAGCTGAAGGATTCGGAAATCGAGCCAAATTTCGCATAGACATGACGAGCGGCCACTGTCCTCTCACGGGTAATCCCGCTCGCGGTCCCGAGGCCACGTTCCTGTAGTGCCACGAGCGATGCGTGGAGCAGACGGGTGCCGATGCCCCTGTTCCGATACTCCATCGTCACCATGGGACCACTGACAAGCTGCTGCACTGACTCGGGATCGGGATCCAGAAGCGATGCGGCGATGAGTCTGTTCCCCTTCTGAATGACGAGGCAGAGCGGTTCCTGTTCGTTAAAAAGCCTGCCGACCGCAGCAGTCAGATAATGCTCCGCCATGGCAAAGGAATCGTTCCATGCAGAGTCCATCGAGAGCGAAAGAAGAATCGTCTGAAGAACCTCTTCCCCCTCCTCGCGTCGGGCCAAGCGGATGAGATCACTACTCTGGGACGTGGGAGCAATGGCTAAAATTGAGGGCAGCGCCCAAGAGAAACGTCTCCAGGGTGAGTCATGACGGCGGATCATCGGACCACCGGCAACAGCCGCATCGGCAGAAAAAACAATGGGAAGGCTGGGAAGCAAAGAAGTCGCGGACGTACGGAAAACCATCGGAGAGGGCGAGAGCGAACGGCAAAACCGGATTCAGGTCAATGGATTTATCGCATCTGCGGAGTTTCGGCCGATTCATTTTCCAAATCATGTTTGATGCTGGGGACAAAAGATGAAAAGTTAATCCCTTGAGCCCTCCACCTGACCGACCATCCTGTTGAATATCCAGACCACGCATCCTTCGCCCGAGTCCCATCGTCCCAAACATGAGTGCGGCGTCTTCGCCGTATTCGGTCACAAGGATGCAGCCTTGTTGACGTACTACGGACTCTTCGCCCTTCAGCATCGCGGTCAAGAAAGTGCGGGCATCGCCTCGAGCACCGGCGACGGGAAAGTCTTTTGCCTCCACAAAGGCATGGGCCTTGTCTCGCAGGTCTTTGCGCCGGAGAACCTCGATTCACTCAAAGGCACTCGGGCCATCGGCCATGTCCGTTATTCCACCACCGGCTCGAGCACTCTTCTGAACTCCCAACCTCTGGGTGTCGACACGGCCCGCGGGCAGATCGCTGTGGCCCACAATGGAAATTTGGTCAATGCATCGGCTCTACGCGATGAACTGGAGACCCGCGGTTCCATCTTCCAGACAACGGTCGACAGCGAAATCGTCCTTCACCTCCTGGCGCAGCCCGATGACACCATGGGAGGGCCGATCGGATCCCTGCGTCGTCTCGAGGGAGCTTTTTCGATTGTCGTCATGGGAGAGAACGAGATCATCGGCGTCCGCGATCCCAACGGCCTCCGCCCCCTCTCGCTTGGAAAGCTCGACGATGCCTGGGTGCTCTCCTCAGAGACCTGCGCCTTCGACCTGATCGGCGCGACGTTCGTCCGCGATCTTGAACCGGGGGAAGTCGTGGTGATCAATGATCAGGGCATCCGCTCAGAGTTTCCGTTTGTTCCGGCAAAAGAGGCCTTCTGCATTTTCGAGTATGTCTACTTCGCCCGCCCGGACAGCCGCCTGCGCGGTGTGACGGTCAGCAAAGCCCGCGTGAACATGGGCCGGGAACTAGCACGACTCCACCCGGTCGAAGCCGATGTCGTCATTCCGGTGCCCGATTCAGGAATCTACGCTGCGCTCGGTTTTGCAGAGGAGCTGGGAATTCCTTACGATCCCGCCTTCGTCCGCAATCACTATATCGGCCGCACCTTCATCCAACCGACGCAGTTGATCAGGGATTTCAATGTCCGCGTGAAGCTGAATCTCATCGGGGATGCCGTGAGAGGAAAGCGCGTTGTCGTCGTCGATGATTCGGTCGTCCGTGGCACCACGGCGAAAGCCCGCGTGGTAAATCTCCGTGAGGCCGGCGCCAAGGAGGTCCACCTCCGCATCAGCTGCCCCCCGCACCGCCACGCCTGCTACTATGGCATCGACTTTCCCGATCCGGAGAAGCTCATCGCCAATCAGCATACCCATCAGGAGATCTGCGATTATCTGGGAGCTGACAGTATCGGCTACCTGGATGTCGATGGCATGGTCCGGGCAACCGGCCTAGAAAAAAACTCCTTCTGCATGGCCTGCTTCACAGGGGAATACCCTGTGCCCTTCGATGCGGCCTTCGACAAGTTGGTCATGGAGCGACGCAAGGGGAGCGCCCAACTCCTGCCTGACCAGAGCGCCCAGCCCTCTCTGATCACGGCCCGATCCTGATTTGCAAAAACATTCTGATACCTCTTCAAACACTTCTCACATGACTACGAAGAAAAAAGTCTCCAAAGACCTCAAAATCTCCAAGAAGCAGCCCCCAAAGCCTGCCTACAAAGCAAAATCCGTGACTCCCTCGAAGAGTTCCTACGCTCGCGCAGGAGTCGATGTGGCACTCGGCAACCAGGTCAAGTCGGGCATCGGTGCTCTCGTTCGTCCCACACACGGGGCCGAGGTGCTGGGTGGGATTGGCGGATTCGGCGGACTCTTCCGACCTGATTTCAAGAAGCGGGGCATCAAGGATCCCGTTCTGGTCTCAAGCGTCGATGGTGTCGGCACAAAACTCAAAATCGCTTTCACCACCGACAAGCACGACACGATCGGAGCTGATCTCGTGAACCACTGCGTCAATGATATCGCCGTGACGGGAGCCCGCCCCCTGTTCTTCCTCGATTACATTGCCGCCGCCAAGCTCGACCCGCGCGTGCTCAAGGAAATCATCACCGGACTTTCCCGCGCCTGCAAAGAGGCAGGCTGCGCCTTGATCGGTGGAGAGACCGCGCAGATGCCGGGTCTCTACAGTGAGGGAGAATACGATCTGGCCGGCTCCATCACTGGCATCGTTGACCGTAAGGACTTGCTCGACGGGAGTCGGGTCAAGGTCGGGGACTCTCTCATTGGCCTCCCCTCCAACGGCCTCCATACCAACGGCTATTCACTCGCCCGCAAGATACTCTTCGACCTTCTGGGACTAAAACTAAGCGATCGACCCGCCGGACTCGGCACGACCGTCGGAGCAGAACTCCTCAAGGTTCACCGCAGCTACCTGCCGGCCTTCGATAAGATTCATAAGATGAAGGGTAAGCCTCTTCATGCCGCAGCACACATCACCGGCGGCGGACTGATCGATAATCTGCCGCGTATCCTCCCCAAGGGCTGCGATGCGGTGATCGATCCCCGCTCATGGAAAGTCCCTGCGATTTTCGGAATCATCGGACGCGGTGGTAATGTCGACCCGCTCGAAATGTATCAGGTCTTCAATATGGGAATCGGCATGGTGCTTGTCGTTCCCGGCAAAGAGGGCTCCAAGATCGCCAAGACCCTCGGAGGCAACGTTATTGGTCAAGTCACCAAGGGAAGCGGAATTGTTCGCTTCGTTCCCGAACCCGGGAAATAAGAAACCCGTCATGAGCGAGGAATCCCGAAACCAACCAAGCCGACGAAAGGCGCTTGGTGTGGGATTGGGAGCGGGCCTCCTCGGTGCCGTCGCGTTGGCTGTCCGGTATGGCTGGCGCAACACCCTGCGCAGCATCATCCCGGATGCCATCTCGCCCGCGGTCTTCGCGACGCGCGTGGCGGATACCTCGGCAGGTGAGATCGTCTATCATACCGCCGACAGCCAGTTTCCGGGGCAGCCCCTTCTCTTCCTGCATGGCGTCTTCCCTGGCGCCTCCTCCTTCGAGTGGTCGAAGATCTATCCCCGCTTCGCAGAGAAATGGAGAGTGCTCGTTCCCGACATGATCGGATTCGGGGAATCACAGCGTCCCTCCCCATCGCCGACGGCCGAGGAGCAGGTGCGTTCGATCGCTGAATTCCTGGATACCTGCGCCCCGCGACAGCCTGCCGTGATTGTTGCCTCCGGCTTGAGTGCCAACATCGCCCTGCTTTTTGCAGCGCGTCATCCGGAGAAAACCGTGAAGCTGGTCCTCTGGATGCCGGATGTGGCCCTTGGAAAGGCTAATCCCTCCCGCGGATGGCACCGTCTCGGCTGGTTCCCAAGGATGGCTCGTCTTGTCTACCGCTACCAACTCTCCACTGATTCTTTCCTTCGTGCTTGGTTGCTTCGCTCGGGATTCGTCGCGGAGGGCCCTGGGTTCGAGGAATCGGTCAGCGTCATCACGTCGACCGCCCAACAGTATGGCGCGGAGCATGCCTTCCTGGCCCAATCTTCAAAAGCCTACTGGCGTAGCCTGCGTACGGGACTTCGCAACCTCGCATCACCTGTCTCGGTGCTCCTGGCCAATCGATCGGATAAGGACTCCTCAGCGGCGATCAATGACCTGCGCCCACTCGTGACTCGGTTTTCCATCGTCGAGGTGGCCGCTCTGGGCGCGCTGGCACCGCTTGCAGAACCGGAAAGCGTGGCCCTAGCCCTGGAGCGCGAACTGGAAACACCCCTTCCTTCCGAAACCTTGGGCGGCATCATAAATTGATTGCACCATTGGGAGGTGAAACCTCACCATCGCAACTTCCGTGAACGTTTCCGACCTTAGAGAAATCCTCCAGTATGTGCCCCGCTTCCGGGAAAGGATCTTCGTGATCGCGGTCGATGGTGCCGTGGCGGCTTCGGAAAACTTCCCAAACATCCTCCTAGACCTTGCCGTGCTGCGTTCGCTGAGCGTCAGGGTGGTTCTTGTCCATGGAGCAAGCCACCAGATCGAAGAACTCGCGAAAAAACGCGGCATACCCGTCACCAATAGTGATGGCACCGGGATCACAAGTGATTCCACCCTGGAGATCGCAATCGACGCAGCCATCAGACTGACCAATGGGATCATGGAGGGACTTTCGGCTGTCGACCTGCGGGCCGCCTATGCCAACGCCATTATCGCTCATCCGGCCGGTATTCTCGGAGGCACCGACCAACTCTTCACCGGACGAGTGGAGAGGATCGATAATCATGCCCTCGAGCTTCTTCTCAAAGAGGGGATCATTCCGGTCATCCCTCCGTTGGGCTTTGACGGCGAGGGAAGGACCTATCGGGTCAACTCCGACGGTATCGCCCTGGAAGTCGCGGAAGCACTCCATGCCGCCAAGATCATTTTCCTTGGGGCGGACGAGGTGGTGGGAGGAACCAATCCCTTGCCTCGTCAGCTTTCCATCGATGAGTCGGAGGAGATGATCAAGAAGCTACGGGCGACAAACGGCCCCTCGGGACTCATTTCCAAAATCGAATGCGCCTCGCGTGCCTGCCGTGGCGGTGTTCCACGGGCTCACCTGCTCGATGGTAGGATCAACGAGGCGTTGCTGACCGAGATCTTCAGTCATGAAGGCTCGGGAACCATGATCTACTCCAATGAGTATCAGCAGATCCGGCGCATCTTCAAAAAGGATGTCCGGGCCGTGATGTCGCTCATCCGGCAGTCGGTCGAGGATGAGGAGATCGCACGGAGGACCAGGGCCGATATTCTCTCAAGAATCGAGGATTACTGGATTCTGGAAATCGACCGGACACCGATCGCCTGCGTGGCCCTTCATGTTGACAAGGTGAACTCCCTTGCGGAGATGGCCTGTCTTTATGTCAGCAAGTCTCATGAGAACAAAGGCTTCGGTAGGAAGCTGATGGCCTTTGCCGAAAACCTGGCCAAGGAAAAGGGAATTGATCGGATTTATGCCCTCTCCACGCGCGCCGTGAATTACCTTCAGCAGAAGGGTGGGTACAGCGAGTCCGATCCCTCCATCATGCCTGAGGAACGACGCCTTCGGTATGAGGGAAGCGGTAGAAACTCCAAGATCCTGCTGAAGCAACTTCGCCCAAAAGGCGCCTGATTGCAGGGGACCCTGACTGGTGATCCCCTCATATCTCCCAACTGCGGATCTGGCCGTTGCTTTCTGCGGAATGCCTAGGGTCTCGCCCTCTCTTCTGATCGACGCAGTCGTTATCCTGATCTACTTCGGTGTGATCATTGGGATCGGACTTCGGGCGGGTCGTGGAAACTCCACGCTCAAGGAGTTCGCCCTCGGAGGACGCTCCATCCCTTGGTGGGCAGTGCTTGCCTCGATCGTCGCCGCAGAAACAAGCGCCGCCACCTTCCTGGGTACGCCTGCCGAGGGATACAAGACGCGCGCCTTTTTTTACGGGCAGCTGGCGATTGGTACCGTCATCGCCCGTGTGGTGATCGCCTTCACCTTCATCGGCCCCTACTACAAATATGGCGTCGAGAGCATCTATGAGTTCTTGATGGTTCGGTTTGGCCCTTGGACGAAGAACATGGCTAGCGGCATCTTCCTCTTCACCCGCGTGCTTGGAATCGGGGTGCGTCTTTACCTCGGAGGGGTGATTCTGGTCGTGTTGCAGCGCCACATCTTCCCGGATCTTCCGGTGACACTCGCCACCTACTTCTGGGGCATCCTTTTTGTGACGCTGGTCACCACCGCCTACACGATGGCTGGCGGGATCAAGGCCGTGATCTGGACTGACCTGATCCAGGCAACCCTGATGCTGGGCTCCGTTGTTTTTGTTCTCTGGTTCCTGCTTCATCAACTCGGAGGGTTTGAGGCAACGGGCCATCTGATCGGTGGCTGGGATCATCTTCGCTGGATCCAACTCGGCTGGGATAGTTCCCTACCCTTCGGCAAGGCGCTGACCGGGATGCTGGAGGAACCCTACACGATTTTCGCGGCCGTCATTGGCTCCACCTTTTTCACGATGGCCACGCACGGCACTGACCAAGATATGGTCCAGCGCCTACTGACCGCCCCAGACATCAGACGCTCCCGCCTTTCGCTGATTGTGAGTGGGTTGGCGGATATTCCGATTGCCCTCGCCTTCTTGGGAGTCGGCATCCTACTGGCACTCTATTATGCCGGACCGGGAGGAGGAGCTCCGCATATTCCTGATAATGAGATTTTTGCGGATTTCATCGTGGGCAATCTGCCAACCGGCCTCCGGGGGCTCATCATTGCGGGAGTCTTTGCCACCATGATGGGATCCACCTCAGCGGCACTCAACGCACTCGCCACCAGTTTCACTGCCGATTTCTACCTTCCCTACCTCAATCCCAAGGCCGACGACCGCACCTCCGTCCGCGCCGCCCGGGTTGCCACCCTGGTCTTTGGATTGCTGATGGTGCTGATCGGAACCATGGCAGCCTACTCGGTACTCCATGACCCTCGTCTGACCATCATCCCGATCGCGATCGGGATCCTTGGTTACACCTACGGCTCTCTTCTTGGTATCTTCCTGCTTGGAATGCTTTCTGGCACCAGGGGCAACGACAGGGCGAATGTCGCCGCCATGCTCGGTGGTATTGTCGCTGTGTTTTTTGTGGGAAAAGTCCATCTCCCGGGAATTATCGACTTCGGGCGCTGGATGCCGGCATGGTGGCCGGAGGTGGCTTGGCCCTGGTACGTCCTGATCGGTTGTACGGCGACCCTTGCGATAGCCCTCCCCTTCCGCTCGATACCACGAAAATAAACCGGAGCAGTTGACCTCCATCTCGGGTCAAGGTTTTTCCGGGAGCTTTAAAAAATAAAAAGGTCCCCGGGGAGGATTTCTGCTTGAGGAGGGGGAAGGGTGGCTTGCTAGTCTACTCCTCCCCCAAAATCTTTCCCTTACCTTGAACGACCCTTTAGCCAACACCTCGGAGCACTCTCTCCATCCGACGATGCCTCCCCTCGCCAAGCTCTGGCAGAGCCTTTCCAACGTCATCCGTAGTCGGGTGAGCGCGGACAGCTTCGACCGTTGGTTCAGCAATGTCTCGGTCATCGCGTCAACGGCGGATTCCGTGACACTCGGAGTCCCTAATCCCATCCACCAGTTTTTCATCGAGAGTAATTACTCCAGCCTCCTCTCCTCCGCCTTGGAAGAAGTGCACGGTGGACCAAGGGAACTCCGTCTGGAATGCACCCAGGAGTCCGGACAGGTTACCGCGGAAACTACCGACGAAGAGGAAGCCACCACAGCTTCCAAGTCCTCTACGCCCGTAACCACTCAGCGCCCCCATTCCACAGCCCCTGCGGCCGCAGGAATGAATCCCTCTTACACTTTCGGAAGCTTCATCGTCGGGGCCAATAACCAGTTTGCACACGCCGCCTCACAAGCCGTTGCCAACGCCCCCGCCCGCACCTACAACCCCCTCTTTATCTACGGAGGCAGTGGTCTCGGAAAAACCCATCTTCTCCAGTCGATCGGTCACCACATCCTCTCGGTGAAGAGGAATGCCCGCGTCGTTTACCTTCGTAGCGAGCAGTTCACCAATGAGTTCATCGACGCGATCCAGAACAATGCCCTTGTGGCCTTCCGCAAGCGCTACCGTCAGGCCGATATCCTGATGATCGATGATATTCAGTTCTTTGCAGGAAAAGAGCGCTCTCAGGAGGAGTTTTTCCACACCTTTGGTGCGCTTCACGACGGACACAAGCAGATCATTCTCTCCAGCGACAGGCCAGCCAGCGAGATCGCCAACTTGGAGCAGCGCCTTGTCTCCCGCTTCGAGTGGGGAATGACGGCGGAGATCCAACCCCCCGACATGGAGACTCGCATTGCGATTCTTCAAGGAAAGGCTTCCAGGATGCACATTGAGATCGAGCATTGGGTCCTGGAATTCCTCGCGGACAAGATTCGCAGCGACATTCGCCGACTCGAGGGTGCGCTCATGCGCGTCGCCGCTTATAAATCCCTCAGCGGTCAATCACTCACCACTGATGCTCTGGAACACCTCCTGCGCGATGTTCTTCAAGAGCAGGCTCGCAAGGCCGTGACGATCGACCAGATTCAGAAGAAGGTCGCGGAGCACTTCGACATCCGTCTGGCCGACATGACCAGCAAGAAGCGGACAGCCTCCATCGCCTACCCACGTCAGGTCGCCATGTACTTGGCCAGAGAAATGACCCCCTCCACATTAGTGGAGATCGGAGGCGCCTTCGGAGGCAAGGATCACGGCACTGTTATTCACGCCTGCAAACTCGTGAAGGCGCAGATGGAGAAAGACTCCAAGACCCGACATCTGGTGCGTCTTCTGGACCAGCAACTCCAGCGGTAGTGGTTTCCGGGCATTATTCACTCTCTTCTTCAGCGAATCGCTTTGACAGGCGCCCCCTTCGGAAACTATGCACATAGTTTGGCCTTAGCGGCCCATCACCCATCACTTTATCCATGAAACTAACGGTCACCAAGCAAGCCCTTCTCGACGGCCTCCAGCGCATTCAAAACATCGTCTCCAACAAGGTTACTTTGCCTGTTCTCTCCAATGTGCTGCTCGAAACGACCGAGACAGGTCTTCAACTCACGGCTACGGATCTCGATGTCAGCGTCCGCACAGAGACCCCCGCCTCCATCGAGAAGGCCGGATCGACCACATTGCCTGCCAAGCGCCTCCTCTCGATTATCCGAGAACTCCCAGCCGAGGAGATCGAAATCGAAACCGATTCCCGCAACATTACTTCGATCCGCAGCGGAGCGAGCTTCTTCAAGGTCTTTGGTCTCTCCAAGGAGGAATACCCAGCTTTCCCGTCGCTAGAGGAATCGCGCGGCTTCTCCATGAAGCAGGGCGACCTCAAGGAGGGTCTTAAGAAGACCTCCTACGCTATCTCCCTCGACGAAACCCGCTATGTTCTCAACGGCATCCTCTTTTCCTTCCGCGATGGACGTCTGACTCTGGTTGCCACCGATGGCCGCCGCCTTGCTCTCTGCGATGCGGAACTAGGTGAAATCAAGTACCCCGCCGGTCACGAGCGTGACTTTATCGTTCCTACCAAAGCGATCGGAGAACTCCAGCGTCTGCTTGTTGACGACAAGGAAGTCCGGCTGCATATCGGGGACAACCTCGTCGCCTTTGATCTCGGAACCACCGTGCTGGCAACCAAACTCGTCGACGGAACTTATCCGAACTATCGGCAAGTGATTCCCGGAGAGGCCAAGGAACGCGTCTCCCTCGAACGCGAAACCCTGCTTCAGTCGGTCCGCCGTGTCGCCCTCCTTAGCAGTGACAAGAGCGGCTCCGTTCGCCTCAACTTCACCAAGAACAATCTCGATATCACCTCCAACACCCCAGAGGTTGGAGAAGCCAAAGAGTCTCTTGCCGTCGCCTACAAGGGTCGTGATCTCTCGATCGCCTTTAATCCCGAGTTCGTCATTGATCCTCTCCGCAATCTCTCGGACGACACCATCGCCCTTGAGTTGATTGACGAGATGAGCCCCGGCGTCATCAAGATCAATTCGGCCCAGCGCTTTCTCTACGTGCTCATGCCGATGCGCGTCTCCGTCTAAAGTCCGAGGTGACAGCGAGACTCGACCTCATTTCCCTTGTGACACGGGCAGGTCTTCAGATCGCGCTTTGCTTTCTTTTGCTCGTGCTCACAGGTTGTGAGACACCGATCATCTATCAATCCGCACAAGACCGAGCGGCAATCACGGCCTCCCTTGCCAAGGAGACTCCCGGGAACTACTTCATTGGCCGTCGCTTCTACAAAGTCGACTACAAGATGTGGGGATGGGTCAAGAAGCCTGGAGAACCCTGGAAGCAGTCGCAACTTGTCATGTTCAACGAACAGAAGAAACTGGCCCCTGATCGCGAGCAGAAGAAGATCGGATCTGATAATAATTACGAATATCGCCTCAACGGATATTTCTCCGGAGAGAAGGTCTACGAACCGGCTAGCGACAGCTTCTATCCCGAGTTCGTTCTCAACAGCGCCACGGTGATCTCCACCAACGCGCCCTTGATTTTCCCCGATCAGCGCTGGATCGATCCAGCGATCCGTCTCATCGGCCCTCCGCTTTATTGATCGGGTCTCATGGTCTTCTTCGGTCTTCTCAGGCAGACTGCTTCATCTTCTCTAGGATTCCCGTCGTTGAGCGTCCGGGGACCAGTTGCAGAAGACTGATCTCCGCGCCAACCTCTTCCAGTGCGGCACGCTCGCCGGGATCGAGCGTCTCGAGCGTATAGTCGCCTCCCTTGGCATAAATAGCCGGCCTCAGGAGACGGATCACGTCGGTCACCCGCTTGCCTGTGAAGATCGTCACGTGATCGACACAGCGAAGCGCCGCGAGCACCTCGGCCCGATCCAACTCGTTATTCAAAGGACGCTCGGGTCCTTTGAGTTCACGTACCGAGGTGTCGGAGTTGACTGCAACGATCAGTGCATCCCCGCAACTGCGAGCCTCTTCCAGATAACGGACATGTCCCGTATGCAGGAGATCGAAGCATCCATTGGTGAGCACGAGCTTTTTCGCATTGGCAGCATATTCCGCACCAAGAGCCGGAAGTTCATTGGGAGAGACAAGTCGATTCATCAGTTCATGGGAAACTGACGCACGACCCTAGAAAAGAAGATTCTCCTGTTTTCTCACGCTGACACTTGTAGCGTGCGTGTCATGTCATCCGTTTCGAAGCGCACCTCCCTATTCACCAGACTAGGGAGCTTCTGCTCCTACTGCCTCCCCAAATACGCACCGCGCGAGCATGACGTTTTCGGAAGTCCGGATGATCACGAGGAATGGCGTTTCATGGCGATCCTGGCAGCGGGATGCCTTTTCTTCGGTGCTCTGGGACTTACCTTGGAACTGCTCTTTCAACTACGCGGCGCAGCCACAGTTTTTTACGTACTGGCTTATCTTTGCGGGGGATGGGATGCGGCGGGAGATGCCTGGGAACGCCTCAGGAAGGGACAACTCGACGTCCACTTTCTCATGCTCGCCGTAGCGGTTGGCGCAGGAATCATCGGGGCCTGGAGGGAGGGAGCGTTGCTCCTATTTCTCTTCTCGGCCTCCGGCGCCATGGAGCACTTCGCCATGGGACGCACCAAGAAAGCGATCGACGCACTCTTCCGCGGTGCCCCGAAGACGGCACGGGTTCTGAAGGAAGGCCTTGAGAAACAGCTTCCAGTCGGGCAACTCCTCCCGGGAATGATCGTTCTTGTCACCACCGGGGAACAGATTCCCGCCGACATCGAGGTGATCAAGGGCGAAAGCGCCTGTGATGAATCGAACATGACCGGCGAGTCAATCCCAGTGGCAAAGCACCCCGGCGACACGGCCCTCTCCGGAATCATCAATCTCTGGGGAGTCCTCGAAGGCCGGGTGCTCCGCCCTGCAAGCGAAAGCTCCCTTCAAAAGATCATCCGTCTTATCCAGAATGCCCAGAGCCTCAAGGCCCCGTCCCAGCGTTTCACCGACAAGTTTGGCACCGGCTATACCTGGGTCATCCTCTCCCTCTGCACCATCATGTTTTTTGTCTGGTGGTTGATCCTTGGACTTCCCCCCTTCGAGTCCCGCGACGACACAGCCAGCGCCTTCTACCGCACGATGACCCTGCTTGTGGTCGCCTCTCCCTGCGCCCTCGTCCTCTCGGTCCCCTCGGCGATCCTCTCCGCCATCGCGAGTGGAGCTCGCCGTGGCATCCTTTACCGCGGCGGAGCCGCCATCGAAACCCTGGCGAATGTCAGCGTCGTCGCCCTCGATAAGACAGGGACCCTAACCTCGGGAAACCTGACACTTGCAGAGGTCGATCTCTTTGAGGGAAATGAAGATCACTTCCGTCAGGTTACCCATTCTCTGGCACGGCTTTCCGAGCATCCACTCTCACGAGCCATACGGAAGATCGCCGCCAATTGGGGCACCCCCGCCATGGAGGCAGCCAATTACGAGACAATCCTAGGAAAGGGAGTACGCGCCCAGATCGACGGTGAGACTTTTGTGATGGGGAGTCGCAAACTTGTCCTGGCTCTTGACCGATTTGCCAAGAGAGACCTGCCACCAGCTGGGAAAACTGCCGGCGCCGTCGTCTGGGTCGCTGGTGAGAGCCTCTTGGGAAGAATGGTCTTTACCGATGAGATCAGGCCAGAATCCCTCCTCACTCTAACGGCCCTTCATCAACAGGGAGTCCGTACCGTGATGCTGACAGGTGATCACCGAGATGCTGCCGAGTTAATCGGAGCGAAGGTCGGTATCGGAGAGATCCTATGCGAACTTTCACCCGACAAGAAAGTGGAGGCGATCGAGCATCTGAAGGAGGGAGGTAAAGTACGCGTGGCGATGATCGGTGATGGAGTCAATGACGCCCCTTGCATTGCTGCGGCTGATGTCGGAGTGGCCATGGGAGCTCGTGGCTCCGACGCCGCCCTCGAACAGGCAGAGGTGGTTCTGATGAACGATCGGCTCGAAAACTTTCTCCTCGCCCGCCTTCTCAGCATTCAGGCCAAGGGTATCATCACTCAGAATATCGTCGTCGCCCTCGGAACAGTCCTCGTGATGGTCTGCGCAGCTTTCATCTATCCGGTGCCTCTCACCCTCGGAGTCGCAGCCCATGAGGGGAGTACCCTTCTTGTGGTGCTGAACAGCCTCCGGTTGCTTGGAATCAAGCTCCCGGAGACTGCGTTAAAAAACACCTAGTTAACAGGAGCGAAGGAGCCGTTCTGAAGCTGGCGGAACAGCTGCTTACCCCTCGGATAGGAAGGGGCATAGCTGCCATCGGGCTGCTGAATATAGCTGATCTTGGCTGGGACGAAGCTATCTCCCGAGCGGACAAAGAGCTGCTGATTGGTCTGTTGCTGTCCTGATTGAGAACCGCTGGATTTGGGAATGAAGGCATTGATCGCTTGAGAGCCGATGCTACCCGCTCCTGCAGAGATGGCTCCGGCGGCAACTGGATTCACACCATGCATGAGGGCACCAGTTCCTGCACCGATGGCGGCGGCAGACAATCCCTGGACAGCGGCGGCTCCGAGTGGGGTCATGACCTGACGGGGTTGCCCGTTGGGACCGATTTCGGTAGTGCAAGCACTCAGTAGGGCAACGGCGGTAACAAGCGAGAAAAGGGAGGTGATTTTCATGATTACTAATTATCAAACCGCACCTTCAAAATGCAATCGGGTTTATAGCATTTCTCCTGTAATATTAGAGGTAAATTTCTCGCTCAAGTCAGCACTGAAAACCAGAGGTCTTCATAAACCAAAACATTTTCGGACATTACCGGCGTTGCGAAGGACCCTGCGAAAGCGCTTCTCGGGACATCAATAGTGTTTCCGGAGAACGCCCTGCGACGGCGGACTTACCCTGTAGCAATCTTAAGAAGTAAATCCTCAGCAGCAAAGAGCCCTGAAAGCCAAGCCCCCTCGATGCGCCCACCATTGAGACCATCCCCCACAAGATAGAGTGGCTCGGGGCAAGGAGCCTGCAAGAAGCCTCCGGGAGCGCTAGGCCCTTCGGGATGAGCATAACGCCAGCGATGCACGATGAGATCCAGAGGGCGATTCATCCACTCTCCACCGATAAGTGCCGCCTCCTTGAGCAACTCTTCGCCCGCAGTCTTGAGCTCCTCCTTGGAAGCCTGAAGCCAGCGGGAGCTGTAGGCTGATGCTGCATGAATCACGGCAAAGGCGCCGGGAGCATCTTTTTTCCTCTTCGAGGAATCCCAAGCCATCCAGGAGATAGGGGAGTCCGGCTCTCTGACTTGGATTCCATGCCAGCGGGAGCACTCCGTGCCATCAGGATAGCGGGCCATCACGGCTATGCAGGGACCGCAGGTGATCCTTGCCAAAAAATCCTGCTGGTCGGTCGAGAGTTGGGAGCCGACCAGCTTCATAGCCTGGGGAAGCGGAGCAGAGACTAAGAGTGCTCGGGCATGAACCGGGGCGGATGCGTGCGAGGGATCGGCATGCAGATGCCAGATCCCCTCACCCAGAGTGACTGAATCCACCGTGAACTCCCGGATAATCTTGTGCCCCTCACCCAGTGCCTTCCCCAATTGGCTCATCCCGCTGCGACAGGCATAGCGTGTATCCTTCCATTGCGCATCAGGGTCGTGAAGCACTCCATCCTTCCAGGTCATGAATCCTTCCGACCAGGGAAAGCAGACGCCCTCTTCCTGCCAACGGGAGACCTGATCCTGGAACCTGAGATCACGCGCCGTGAAAAACTGGGCCCCATGATCGACGGGCACCTCGACTCCTTCCTGCAGCTTCATCCTGCGCGTGGAGGCTCGTCCTCCGAGGCCACGGCTTTTTTCGAGAATGACTACGTCTAATCCAGCCTGCCGGATTCTTCCGGCGGCGGAGAGGCCACTGATACCCGCGCCGACAATGGCGACATCGTGAATTATTGAGCTCATGATTCTTTAATTATTGAGAGAATTTCAGATGCCGTCTTGAAGTGCATCTTGGCGACTTTGGCCAGCATCCCGGGACCAAACATCCTGACCACTTCCACAGCGGCACTCTTTACCTTCGCCGAGACGCCCTTGGCCAGCGTGATTCCCAGTTCACTTCCATTCTTGTCGAGCCAGTCGATGAATCCCTCGCGGGCCAGGATCGAGGCCGCAGCCACGGCATAGTCACTCTCGGCCTTGGTGCGTTGATCGAGTTGGATTTTGCGACCATTTTCGAGGAGCGCTTTTTGCAGGACTCGGGCATCGGCAAACTTGTCGGAGAGCGCACGGGGACATGAGGGCACCCGGATGCAAAGATTCTCGATGATGCGGGCATGGCCCCAAGCAAGCAGGCGATTAAGATTCCCGATCTTGGTGTAGAGTTGGTTGTACTTCTCAGGGCCGATCACAATGATCTCGAAGGGTGCGCCTGAATCTCTGATCACCTGCGCCAGCTCACGGATCTTCTTATCCGTTCCGATGCCCTTGCTGTCACGGATACCGGCATCACGCAGTTGCCGCGCAAGTTCACCATCAACATAGACACCGGCAATGACCAGGGGGCCGAACAGATCGCCTTTTCCGCTCTCGTCGATTCCAAAGTGGGGAGCAAATTGCTCCGGATCATGAACCTCCTCGTAGCCCAAACGTGCCTCACCCAGAATCTCGGGCTCCATGACGAAGGTGATGAAATCCTCCAGACCGCGTCCCTGAAGCAGCGCCTTCGGCCCCTTCTCATAGACAGCGATATTGAGCTTTTCCTTGGTAGCCGCATAAAGGGTGTAGGGCTTCTCCTGAAAGGTGAATCCACGCTCGAGCAGGAGAGTGCGTAATTTTTCCGCCTGCTCCGACGTCAACGGATAGGTCTGGGAGTGAAGTGGAGGCATCGCAGGTGAATCGAGGGGACGGCTTGCTGTTTTGACGAAGGTGCCCTACGAGGCAATGGTGGACAAGAAGAAGAGCCATTCGCACAGCAACCAAATTTCACGAACCGCGAGTGCTCATAAGGCTCTTTTGCAGTGGCATGAAGTGCATGGTCGCCATGAACTCCCATGGCGCCAGAGATCGGATCCCTACGCAGTCCTCGTCTCCGAGTTCATGCTACAGCAGACCACAGTCACCACAGTGACTCCGCGCTTTCATGCCTGGATGAAACGATTCCCGAGCATCAGCGATCTTGCAGAAGCCGGGGAGCAGGAGGTCCTCGCGGCTTGGGAAGGTCTCGGCTACTACTCTAGGGCGCGGAGGCTTCATGCTGCGGCCCGGAGCATCATGGAGCACCATCAAGGAGAGGTGCCGGTGGAGGAATCAGATCTCTTGGCATTGCCCGGGATTGGAGCCTACACAGCAGCAGCGATCAGGGCCTTTGCCCATGATCAACACGCCGTGGTTCTCGATACCAACATCATCCGTGTGCTCTCGCGTTGGGGAAACATGATCTCTCCGATCGATACAGCCGGGGGTCGCTCCTCCTTGGAGGCCATCGCGGATACTTTTTTCCCGAAAACAGGCTGCCGATCCCTCGCATCAGCACTCATGGATCTGGGTGCCATGATCTGCACCTCCGGCATGCCAGACTGCAAGGAGTGCCCGTTGCAGAAAACCTGCACAGCCGCTTCTCCCGAAACCCTTCCCAAGAAATCCCCGCGTGCCGTCACCACGAAGCTCCTGGAACACAGGGCCTGTTTTCAGAAGGGGGATCAACTCTATCTGGAGCAATCTCAGGGGCCACGATGGAGCGGTCTCTGGATCCTGCCTGATCTTGGTTCCGCCAAACCATCGGGACGGGTACTGGCCGAGATCACCTATCCGATCACTCGCTACCGGGTCACCATGAAGGTTCATTCAGTGAAAAGCGCTATTCCAGCCGGACTCAAGGGATTTTCCCGGGAGGAGTTAGCCAACTTGCCAATTCCTTCACCTCACAGAAGGGCGATTGCCGCAATCCTCTTTCCCAGTCATACTCCCGAGTGATGGCACCTGAAGCTCACACATCCGGGAATCTCACAAGTTACCCCGACCAATACGGACACTTCGGCCCCTACGGCGGTCGTTTTGTTCCGGAGACACTGATGACTGCCCTGCTCGAGCTTGAGCAACAGTATGCCGCGGCCAAGAAAGATCCTGTCTTTCGTAATGAGCTGGCCTCGCTGCTCCAAGAGTTTGTGGGTCGTCCCACCCCACTTTATTTTGCCGAGCGACTCACGAAGGAACTTGGTGGGGCTAAGATCTACCTGAAGCGTGAGGATCTCCTTCATACAGGAGCCCATAAGATCAATAACGCCCTCGGCCAGATCCTGCTGGCGCGTCGCATGGTCAAGAAGCGTATCATCGCCGAGACCGGAGCAGGCCAGCATGGCGTCGCCACAGCCACCGCTGCGGCACGCTTCGGTTTCCAGTGCCGTATCTACATGGGTGCTGTCGACATGGAGCGTCAGGCTCTGAATGTGGCGCGCATGCGCTTTCTCGGAGCAGAGGTGATCGGGGTCACCGCCGGTCAGGCAACCCTGAAGGAAGCGATCAACGAGGCGATGCGTGACTGGGTGACCAATGTCCGTGATACCCATTACATTCTCGGATCGGCCCTGGGGGCCCATCCCTACCCGATGATCGTGCGTGATTTTCACCGAATCATCGGCGACGAGGCCCGCAAGCAGATCCTCCAGCGCGAGGAGCGACTTCCCGATCTTCTGGTCGCCTGCGTGGGAGGCGGAAGCAATGCCATCGGTCTCTTTTATGCATTCCTGAACGATGAGGGTGTGCGCATGACCGGTGTCGAGGCCGGTGGTGGCGGCATCATCCGCGGCAAACATGCTGCGCGTTTCCAAGGTGGAAAGCTGGGTGTTCTCCAAGGCACCAAGACATGGCTCCTCGCCGATGACGACGGACAGATTGAACTGACCCACTCCGTCTCAGCAGGACTCGATTATGCGGCGATCGGACCCGAGCACAGCTTTCTGAAGGATGCCGGACGGGTCGATTACTCCTACGCCACCGATGACGAGGCTCTCGCAGCCTTCCACAAACTCGCCTCGATCGAGGGAATCATCCCCGCGCTTGAGACAGCCCATGCCATCGCCGAGGTGATCAAGGTGGCTCCGACCATGAATCCGGATCAACTCATTGTCGTGAATCTCTCAGGCAGGGGAGACAAGGATGTTCAACAGGTGGCCTCACTGGAGGCGGAAGCGGTAAAAGTATCCTGACCTCCCACCATTCACTCTTTCCGTCTCCCCGAGTTTCTGTGTCTTAAGGATAAACAAGAACCCTCTTTCCCTTGATCGGTGAGACCCTAGAAGCTAATTTTATCACCCTTTTTATGAGCAAAAGCATCATTGATCCGGCACGCTCCTCGGCCGTCGAACTGAGCAACGACGAGATCGCACGCTATTCGCGCCATCTCATCATGCCCGAGGTTACCCTCGAAGGGCAGAAGCGGATCAAGGCTGCCAGCGTTCTCTGCATCGGAACGGGTGGACTTGGCTCCCCGATCGCTCTCTATCTTGCCGCAGCCGGCATCGGCAGGATCGGCCTTGTCGATTTCGACACCGTCGATTTCTCCAACCTCCAGCGTCAGATCCTGCATGGAACCCGCGATGTCGGCCGCAAGAAGATCAATAGCGCCCGCGACACCATCAAGGAGATCAACCCCAACGTGCAGGTCGATCTGCACGACTGCTTCTTCACCTCCGAGAATGCGGCTGAAATCGTTGCCCGCTACGACATCGTGATCGACGGGACCGATAATTTTCCGACCCGCTACCTCTCCAACGACATCTGTGTCTTCCAGAAGAAGCCAAATATCTATGGCTCCATCTTCCGGTTCGATGGTCAGTGCACGGTCTTCGCCCCTCATCTCGGCGGTCCTTGCTACCGCTGCCTCTACCCGGAACCGCCGCCACCAGGCATGGTTCCCAGCTGCGCCGAGGGAGGTGTCCTCGGGGTGCTCCCCGGAATCATCGGCGTGATGCAGGCCATCGAGGCGATCAAACTGATCGTCGGCATCGGTGACCCTCTGATTGGTCGCCTCATGACTTTCGACGCGCTAAAGATGAGCTTCCGCGAGTTCAAGCCCCGTCGTGATCCCAAGTGCCCGGTCTGCGGTGAGAATCCGACCATCACGGAACTCATCGATTACGACACCTTCTGCGGCATCCCTCAGGCCGCTGCCGCCGAGGAAGCGGAAGCTCCCGTGCCGGAGATCACTGTCGAGGAGCTTCATTCCAAGCTACAAAGCGGGGAGAAAATCACCCTGATCGATGTACGCGAGCAATTCGAGTGGGACATCGCCCGGATCCCCGGTGCCAAACTCATTCCGCTTGGAGATCTTCACTCCCGCATGAGCGAACTAGACAGTGCCGATACCATCTATCTGCAGTGCAAGTCTGGCGTCCGTTCCGCGAATGCCCTCCGCGAACTCCAGGGAGCTGGCTTCTCAAAGCTCTTCAACGTTGCAGGCGGCATCCTCGCCTGGGCTGATCGGATCGATAAATCGGTGGCCAAGTATTAATCCATGGCGGGGATCTTCGAAGAAATCGCCGGGTTAACCGAACTGCTCCGCTGTCCCGTCACGGGCCAGCGGCTCAGGATCGCCAAACCCGCCGAGATCGTCCCGATCGCGGCCAAGGCGCCTGCCGATACCGAAGGGTTTCTCATCCGCGAGGATGGACATGCCGCTTTCCCCGTGAAGAACGGCATCCCCTCCCTCCTTCCCGAGTCGCTGATTTCCCTAGATCCCATCTCCTAGCTCCCAGACCCCAATCTCCATGACCGAACTCGAAACGATCCGCCATTCCTGCGCGCATATTCTGGCGAATGCGATTCTCCGAATCTGGCCCGAGGCGCAGTTTGCGGCAGGACCTCCCGTCGAGAATGGCTTCTACTACGACGTTGATCTCGCGCACAGGATCAGTCCCGAGGATTTCGAGCGAATTGAGAAGGAGATGGCCTCCATTATCACCGAGGCGCAGCCCTTCCAGCGTGTGGTCATTACCCGCGACGAGGCTCTTGCCATGGGAGAGCGAGGTGAACTGGCCGGCCTCACTCCGCGTCCCGTCCCGAGCAAATTCAAGCTCGATATCATCACCCGCATTCCCGCCGGCGAGGAGATCACCCTCTACCGCAACGGGGCCTTTACCGATCTCTGCGCCGGCCCCCATGTCGCCGACACCTCCAAGGTTGCAGCCTTCCGCCTCACCCATGTGGCGAGCGCCTTTTATCAGGGTGATGAAAACAATCCCCAACTCCAGCGCATCTACGGAACAGCCTTCCCCTCCCTTGAGGAGATGGAGAACTGGTTTGCCATGCTGGAAGAGGCAAAGAAGCGCGATCACCGCAAGATTGGCAAGGAGCAGGGGCTCTTTCATATCGATGATGCAGTCGGTCAGGGATTGATCCTCTGGACTCCCAAGGGAGCAATCATCCGCCAGGAACTACAGAACTTCATCAGCGGGGAACTCGCCAAACAGGGTTACTCCCAAGTCTTCACACCTCACATCGGCAAGATCGGTCTCTACAAGACCTCGGGTCACTTCCCCTATTACAAGGAGTCCCAGTTCCCCGCGATTCCCGAGCCGGATCAGCTCGCCCGGATCGCTTCCGAGGGATGCGGGTGCGCGGAAATGACCGCGCGCCTGGAGGCGGTCTCGGAATCCTTCGCCGCCTCTCTGAACGAGCGGGCCGGCAAGGAGATCGTGGCGAAGGAGCGCGTGATGGATCCTACCCGTTTGCTCGACGGCTTCATGCTGAAGCCTATGAACTGCCCGCATCATATCAAGATCTTCGCCTCCCTGCCCCATAGCTATCGCGACCTTCCAGTCCGTCTGGCAGAGTTCGGAACCGTCTATCGCTGGGAGCAGTCAGGGGAACTTAATGGCATGACCCGCGTGCGCGGCTTTACTCAGGATGACGCTCATCTCTTCTGCACCGAGGAGCAGGTGGCGGCCGAGGTGCAGGGATGCCTGGCCCTTGTGAAGAAAGTGCTCACCACGCTCGGCATGTCCGACTACCGCGTTCGCGTGGGACTCCGTGATCCCGACAGCAGCAAGTTCACGGGTAATCCAACCCAATGGGACCTCGCCGAACAGGCCTGCCGTGATGCGGCCGCCACGTTGGGGGTCCCGTTCTCCGAAGAGCCCGGCGAAGCTGCTTTCTACGGACCGAAGATCGATTTCGTGGTAAAGGATGTCCTCGGGCGCGAGTGGCAGCTCGGAACCGTCCAGGTCGACTACGTGCTCCCGGTCCGCTTCGATCTCTCCTACATCGGAGCCGATGGTAAGCCGCATGTCCCCGTCATGATCCACCGGGCACCCTTTGGATCTCTGGAGCGCTTCACCGGTGTGCTGATCGAGCACTTCGCGGGAGACTTTCCTGTCTGGCTCGCTCCCGAGCAGGCACGCATCCTACCCGTCTCGGAAAAGGTCGCCGAGTACGCAAAGAAAATGGTCGCCGAAATGACATCCAGGGGCATCCGCGCCACTGCCGACCTCTCTCCGGAAAAACTCGGCTCCAAAATTCGTCTTGCCCAGCTCGATAAGGTTCCCTACATGATCGTTGTCGGACCCAAGGAAGAGGCCGCAGGCCAGTTCTCCATTCGCAGCCGTCAACGCGGCGACGAAGGGGCCATTGCAGCAGATGAATTTATCCAACGTCTCGAATCCGAAATCCGCGACCGCACGCTCACCGTATGAGCGTGACCTTTTTTTTGTCGCTTGAGCACTTTGGTCTCTTTGTCCCAGCAGTCAGCAAACCGTCGGCATTCTCATGCCGCCACAACCCCGTGCCCCCGCTAAACGAGGGCATATTGAAGTCCCATTAATCCCGCATTCATTCGTATCAACGACCGCATTCGCGCCCGCGAAGTGCGCGTCATCATCGGCTCCACCGGCCAGCAACTCGGCATCCTGAACACCGACGAGGCCGTACGCCGCGCCAAGTCCTACGGCCTCGACCTTATCGAGGTGGCTCCGACCGCCAATCCTCCCGTTTGCCGCATCGCTGATTTCGGCAAGTTCAAGTACGAGCTCACCAAGAAAGAGAAGGAGAGCAAGCACAGCGCCACCAAGGTCAAGGAGATCAAGTTCCGCGTGAAGATCGGCGCCCATGATTACGAGACCAAGCTCCGTCACGCCGAGGAGTTCATCGAGAAGGGAAACAAACTTAAGATCGTCCTCCAGTTCCGTGGCCGTGAGAACGCCCACAAGGACCTCGGCATGGCGATGATGGAGAAGATCAAGAAGGATTTAGAGACCATGGCCCTGGTCGACATGCCTCCGAAGCTTGTGGGACGCGCCGTTGGCATGACCATGAGCCCGCTTCCCGCCGCCAAGCGGAAGAGGAAGTTCGCCAAGATCGAGGAGGAATACGTTGAGGATGTCGATTCCGACGAGGATCAGGACGAAGATGATGCACCCGTGACTTCCGAGGAGACCGGCCATGCCGGTTGATGCCAGAGCGCCTACCTCCCAAAAGCGCCTCTACCTCTTTGACATCGACGGCACCCTCATCACCTCGGGTGGTGCGGGTGAGACTTCCTATCGTGAAGCCGTCGGTGAGTTTCTTGGTACCCTCGCGCCGCTTGAGGGGCTTAACTTCGCCGGCAACACCGACACGGGCCTTGCCCGAAGCGTCCTTCTGGCAGCAGGAAAGGAACCGACCCGGGAAGCCATCATGGGTCTTCACGACACCTATCTGGCAATTCTTGCGGATCGGATCCATCGCCATCAGGGAAACCTTCTCCCTGGAATCGTCCCTTTGCTAGATTGCTTGAAGGAACAACCGGATGCCGTTCTCGCCCTGCTGACAGGAAATCTGGCGGCCGGTGCAGAGTTAAAGCTCACTCACTACGGAGTCTGGCACTATTTCTCTTTCGGCGCGTATGCCGATGATCATCATGAACGCAATCAGCTAGGCCCTGTGGCCGCCTCCCGGGCATTTGAAGAGCATGGAGAGGAGTTTGCTCCCGATCGGATCTATGTGATCGGGGATACGCCCCGTGACATTGAGTGTGGGAAAGCTTTCGGCGCAGTCACCGTGGCCGTGGCCACAGGAAAATACTCAATCGAAGAGCTCGCCTTGCACAAACCCGATTTCCTCTTTGACGATTTTTCAGATGTTGACGCCGTGATGGCACTGATTGGTCCAAAAGCGTCCTATTGGCTATAGATCCGAAGCGATTATCGGGGCTTGGGCTTGAAAGGCAACCAACAGGCATGCGATGACTCCAAGTTGCTTCATGTGGAGGATTGCCTCGTTACCGGTCAAAACGAGGCTGTCATTCCATAGAGGAAGCCCTTGAGATATTCGGTCTCAGGGAAGCCTACCAGAATCGGGTGATCGGAACTCTGTCCGAAGGTCTGTAACTGACGAGCCGTCCTGCGGGCATCCCCGAAGGCCTCGGCGACGCTACCTCCGAACTCATCGCCCGAGACATGGTGAGAGCAGGAGAAGGTGGCAAGAAGACCTTCCTTCGAGAGGAGTTGCGCCGCCTTGAGATGGAGTTCCCGGTAGCCACGCAGGGCATCCGCGATTCCCTTGCGAGTTCGGGTAAACGGCGGGGGATCGAGAATGATCAGGTCGTACTCCTCCTCACGCCTAGCGGCTAAAGAGAGGAACTCAAAAACATCAGCTCCGACGACCTTGACGGAGACATCATTAAGGCGGCTATTCGCTTCGATTCGGGGGAGATTCTCTTTTCCAGACTCGACGGCCGTCACCTCAGTTGCTCCGGCCTGGGCACAGGCGATCGCAAAGGCTCCTTGATTTGAGAAGCAGTCGAGCACTCGCTTCCCCTTCGCCCATGCGGCCACCTGTCGGTAGCTATCCGTCTGGTCGAGATAGAATCCGGTCTTCTGACCATGGATCGCATCGAGATGAAATTTCATTCCCGCGACTGTGATCTCGCAGGCTCCGGGTTCCGGTCCCAGCAAGGTGCCGGTCCGAACCTCCAGTCCCTCCAGCTTACGAGATGAGGAATCATTCCGCTCCACCACGCTCTCAACGCCGAGCACCTCTTTGACCGCTGCGGCGATCATGTCACGACGCAGATCCATCGCCATGGTGAGCGTCTGGAGCGTTGATACGGGACCGAAACGGTCGACGATGACACCCGGCAGCCCATCGCTCTCGCTCCAGAGAACCCGACGCACGAGAGGATCGATGCCGAGGCTGTCGCGATATTCCTGAGCGCGCTGGAGGCGGCGGGTAAAAAACTCCGCGTCGAGATCCTGCCGACGCCGCGAGAACCGACGGGCGACGATCTGGGACTTGGAGTTGTAGACGGCACTGCCGAGCATTCGGTCGCGGCCATCCTTGATCGATACGACATCGCCATCCTCGGGACTGCCAAAGGTCTTGAGAACCTCGGTCCCATAGACCCAGTCATGCCCGTGCAGGATGCGTGCCCTCGGGCGTACAATGATTCCTCCCATAGATTTCGCCCGTTGATTAGGAAGTGAAGGCTTCCTCGTGAATGGGGACGGGTTTTCTCGGCGTCCCCTGCTCCTGCACCTCGGGATATTCGAAAACCTTCCCCTCGAAATTCCTGAAAACGACCTTCTCGCGGTCATAAAAGAAGACGTATCCGGGATTAATCGGCACCTTGCCGCCACCACCCGGTGCATCGATCACGAACTGGGGGATGGCATAGCCGGTAGTATGACCTCGCAGTCCCTCGATGATTTCGATCCCCTTGGCCACTGGTGCACGAAGGTGGGCCGAGCCCTGGATCAGATCGCACTGGTAGAGGTAGTAGGGGCGGACACGGCAACGGAGGAGCTTCTGGACCAGTGACTTCATCACCGGGAGTGAGTCATTCACTCCGGCAAGCAGGACGCTCTGGTTTCCGAGCGGCACACCGTGGTTCGCGAGCATGGCCAGAGCCTCCCTCACCTCGGTGGTAAGTTCACGGGGATGGTTTGTATGGATGCTCATCCAGAGGGGATGATGCTTCTGAAGGATCCGGCAAAGTTCCGGGGTGATGCGTTGCGGCAGGAAGATCGGAACGCGGGTTCCAATCCGGACAAACTCAATATGCGGGATGGCCCGGAGCTTGGCGAGCAACGTATCGAGCTTGTCATCGGAAAAGAGGAGCGGATCGCCTCCTGAGAGAAGCACATCACGAACCTCGGTATGCTCCCGGAGATACGCAATCGCCTCATCGAAGTCGGTGTGGAGTTCCTGCTCTCCGGCTCCGCTGACGACTCGCGACCGCGTGCAGTAGCGGCAGTAAGCAGCGCAACGGTCGGTGACAAGAAAGAGGACTCGGTCGGGATAGCGGTGCACCAGTCCTGGCACAGGCATATGGCTATCCTCGCCGCAAGGATCAGCCATCTCGGCGGGTGAAACCGTACCCTCGCCGACATGAGGAATAATCTGCCGACGGATTGGGCAATCAGGATTCTCCCGCTCGATCAGGTTGAAGTAATGAGGAGTGACGGCCAGAGCCAACTTGTTGCCCGAAAGAATGACCCCGGCACGCTCTTCGGGAGTAAGCACCAGATGCTTCTCAAGTCCTTCAAGACTGGTGACCCTATTCTTGAGTTGCCATTTCCAGTCATTCCACTGCTCTGGGGACACATCGGGCCAGTAGCCAGGGGCGGAGGTGGCGAAATCCGCTTCGACGCGCGGTTCGGTGATCAGGGTATCCATCGGCAGCAAAGAATAAGCCTAGGACGGGGGTTGAAATTGTCAACGACTCGGGGCAGGAGTCGTGCCTAGGATGCCGGGATGCGTTGGCTGATTCGTCCCTCCCTGCTTTTCCTAGTTTTCTTATTTTCACTTTTAGCCACCGGACCGCTAGAGGCTCTTCAGGAAATCCAACTTTCCGAAAGCGCTAGCAGGAAGATTCAATCGTTTATGAATTCAGGAGAGCGCTTCAGCTTTCTGAGCGCTCACGGGAAAACGCAACTTCAAGGAATCCGTTTTCAGCATCCCAAGGCCAAAGGAACGATTGTTATCGTCAACGGAAGCACCGAATCATGGTTGAAATACGGGGAGCTCTTTCTCGATCTCTACCATCACGGATACAGCCTCGTATCGTATGACCATCGCGGGCAGGGACTCTCCCCTCACCTTGCACACTTCAATCCGCAGATCGGTCACATCGATGATTTCAGCTTCTACGCGGATGATCTCAATGCCCTCGTTCAGCAGGTGATCCTTCCAAGTAACCACGGGAAACTTTACCTCCTTGCCCACTCGATGGGGGGTGCTGTTTCGCTTGATTATCTGGAGCGCTTTCACTCGCCCTTCACAGCGGTTGTGCTGAGCGCCCCGTTACTCCGGATTAATACGGCTCCCTACCCCGAACCCGTGGTGAGACTCCTCATCTCATTGCTCAAGACCGGAGGCATGGGTGATCACTATGCTCCCGGTAAGCATGATCACGACCCGGCAGAACCTTTTGAGGGGAATCCGATCACCTCCAGCAAGAGGCGTTGGGAGGCGGGTCAACTCGTCTGGAAGAGCCATCCCGGCGCCGTCTTGGGAGGCCCCTCCATCAACTGGGTGGATCAGGCAATGACCAGCACAGCGCTGATCAGGAAACATCTCTCCAAAATCAACGCTCGCATCCTGATCCTACAAGCAGGCAGGGATCAGTTCGTCATGAACTCGGATCAGGACATGGCTGCAAGAACGATTTCTGAGGCTTCTCTGGTCAGATTTCCAGAGGCCAAACACGAGATCCTGATGGAATGCGATCCCACCCGGGAGAAGGCAATCCAAGCAATTCTTAACTTCTTCAAGAACTGATCCCTTGACCGGATCACCGGGAAAGGCCACATCTCAAGGAGCTCACTCTGTCATCCCAACCTTCACTCCTCCTCTCCCATGAAAGTCCTTTCCATCGATATCGGCGGCACCCACGTCAAGATTCTGCTCAACGGCGAAAATGAACCGCGCAAGATGCCCTCAGGACATGACTTTACTCCGGCTCAAATGGTCAAGGATGTGAAGATGCTGGCCAAGGGATGGGACTACGACGTTATTTCGATCGGATTCCCTGCTCCTGTTCATAACAATCTCCCGGTTGCGGAGCCCTTTAACCTCGGCGGCGGCTGGGTCGACTTCAACTACGAGAAGGCCTTCGGTTGCCCGGTCAAGATGATCAATGATGCCGCCATGCAGGCGCTCGGAAGCTACAAGGGAGGCAAAATGCTTTTCCTTGGCTTGGGAACGGGGCTTGGAAGTGCTGTGGTGAACGACGATGCGATTCTCCCGCTGGAGCTGGGACATCTCCCCTTTAAGAAAAAGACCTTTGAGGATTATGTCGGCATCCATGGACTCGAAAGTGACGGCAAGGGGAAGTGGAGGAAACATGTCTTCCAAGCCGTCGAAATCCTGACCGCCGCGATCCTCCCGGACTATGTGGTTCTAGGGGGGGGGAACACAAAGCTGCTGAAAGAACTCCCCCCTGCCTGCATTGCGGGCGACAATGCGAACGCTTTCGAAGGAGGCTTCCGCATGTGGGCCGGTCCTGCCGATAGCCCGGTTGCTCAAGATCCCGGAGTGCACAAGGCTTCGCGTGAGACACGCCGCAAGAAGGCTCCAGCAAAGTTAAGGAAATAGCAAAAACCCGTCACCCAGGACGTCCTGAGAGACGGGCCTCCAGATAGACTTCTGGTGTGCAGGTTTTCCTTGGCAGAAGTTCAAGAAGTAGTGCGTCTGTGGTGAGCAGCGGGAGCCTGAGTTGACCAGCCAGGGCAAGGTATTGCGCTTGGTATCCAGAAATCCCCAATTCGATTGCCAACCGCAGTGATTGCTGAGGATCAGGAATCTGTTGCCTGGACCCCAGTACGCCACGAGCTTCTTTCCACAACTCCTCCATTCCTTGGACATTTCCATCAGCCCATCCTACCGCCGCGAAGATATTCAGCATTTCATGATTGAGTATCGGTGGAGTAATCCACTCTGAATCAAACGTGAAAAGCTCTCTCGCGATCCCCGACAGCTCCCCCTCCAGAAAAAGGAACGTCACCACGGAGGCATCGGCCACGATCATCCCCTGACCTCCTGTCTGATTTGAGAGATCCAAGAACTGGTGATAGGAACTCTGTTAGGTCGGTACATTCTTGGCAGAGCACTGGGGCGATTCTGCGTCATCCGCGCACGCAGAGCACTTCGCAAGAGCTCTCCAATCAGTTCCTTAAGTGTACTTCTCTCCTGAGCAGCAAGGATCTTGATTTCTGTAACAAGCTCATCGGGAAGATCTAGCGTAGTTCGCATATTTGTGTTTTTACGCATAGCCATAAAAACATCAATCTTTTTATGTATTTTTCCATTAATACTTTGATGACTTCCTCTGCTTTAGGAGAATGCCTAAATCGCATTTCATACTCTCACTCACAAACCATTAGCGAAAAAACCATCCTGAAGTCCCAACTATTCCCAACAGTTTCCTGCTTCCCTCAACCCTATATACACCCCCTCACAGCCCCTTATTCCCCCCTTATCATTCCATCAGTATGGTCCTTGGCTCACTCTGAATTCTTTCACTTCTGGGGCCAAGTCTATCGCGCCTTGGGACCAAAATTTCAGTCCAGTCCCACTGAATGATACCACTGTAAGATGAGGGAGTTAGCCGAAAAGAATGGTGTTTTTCATTAATGCCATTAAGTATTTCTGTTCACTTTTCCCACACTGCATGAGCGTCGAACCATCCAATAACCAGCAACCCGCGAACTCCCTTTCGGCCCATCAACCCGGGATTCTTTCCTCAAACCAAGAGCCAACTCCACCCAAGCGCCCCAAGCTTGTTGTGGCACTTGCCATCATCGCCGCCATTCTCTTCCTGGTGGGCATCGGTGGTTGGAAGGCAATGCAGATCTCACAAGCCATCGCCATGGGAAAATCCTTCAAGATGCCTCCTGATGCGATCACCTCCTTGAAAGTCTCGAAGGAAACCATTGCCCCGGTTCTTGAAACGGTTGGTTCCCTCTCCTCTCCCCAAGGGGTGATGCTGAGCGCGGATCTGCCCGGCATCGTCACTACGATCAGCTTCGAATCAGGTTCCCACGCCACCAATGGCCAACTTCTTGTCCAACTGGACACCCGCCAGGAAGAGGCCCAACTCCGAACCGCAAAGGCAAAGCTTGATCTCGCTCGCCAGAATTTGGATCGAGCCAAGGACTTGAGCGCCAAGCACGTCATTGCCCAATCCGCTTACGATGAGACCAAGAGCCAGTATGATGCTGCAGTCGCGTCAGTGGACGAAACTCAAGCGATGATCGACAGGAAAACCATCAGGGCTCCCTTCGAGGGGTTCATCGGCATCCGCCAGATCAATGCCGGCCAATACGTGAAGAGCGGCGATCCAATCGTTCAACTTGAGTCCCTCGATCCCATCTACGTGAACTTTGCTCTCCCTCAGCAGAATCTGGCTAACCTCCGTGTTGGGCAAGCTGTTCAACTCAAGGCCGATGGCATCCCGGATAAGGTCTTCAAGGGATCGATCAACGCCATCAACTCAGCCGTCGATGCGACGACACGCAATATCCAGATTCAGGCGACCATTCCCAATCCCGATCATGTCCTCCGCTCAGGAATGTTTGCCGGCGTGCAGGTCGTTCTCCCAAGCAGGGAGAGCGTTGTCATGGTCCCCGCCACGGCGGTGCAATTCGCTCCTTATGGCGACTCCGTCTTTGTGATCAAAACGCTCAAAGACCCTCAGGGTAAAGAATTCCTCGGCGTGAAAGAAGTGGTCGTTACCCTCGGAAAAACCAGGGGAGACCAGATCGAGATCGTCAAGGGGCTCAATCAGGGTGATGAAATCGCCACCTCCGGCATCTTCAAGCTCCATGAAGGTGGTGGCGTCAAGGTCGAGAACAGCGTCCAACCGGGCAACAATCCCGCGCCGAAACCGACCGATAGCTAGGCCCACCCCCCGGCCGTTCCGCATGAAAATCACCGATCTCTTCATCAAGCGCCCCGTGCTTGCGCTTGTCATCAACATGGTAATCCTCCTGGCGGGATTCCAGTCGATCCACTCCCTCAATATCCGTCAATATCCGCGTAGTGACATCGCGGTCATCAAAGTCTCAACAGTCTTTGTCGGAGCGAATGCCGACCTGGTCCGCGGCTACATCACTACCCCGCTGGAACGCGTGATCGCGGCCGCCGAGGGGATCGACTACATCGAGAGCACCAGCGATCAGGGACTCAGCACGATCACGATCCACCTGAAGCTGAACTACGACCCGAACGCAGCCCTCACCCAGATCCAGGCGAAGCTTGCCCAGGTGCGCAACGAGCTTCCCCCCGAGTCCGAGACTCCGACGATCGAACTACAGAACGCGGATGAACTCCGAGCAGCCATGTACCTCGGCTTCGCTGCACCCGATCTCCAGCCCAATCAGGTGACCGATTACCTGACTCGCGTCATCCAGCCCAAACTCACCGCAATCAACGGCGTTCAGCGTGCCGACATCCTCGGGGCACGCGTCATTGCCATGCGTATCTGGCTGAAACCTGATCGTCTTGCCGCACTCGGCATCTCGGCGACTGATGTCCGGAAAGCTCTTCAGGCAAACAACTACCTCGCCGCAGTGGGGAAAACCAAGGGGACCATGACGGCGATCAACCTGATCGCCAACACGAACCTGACCTCACCGGATGAGTTCAAGCAACTCGTTGTGAAGGAAAAGAACGGAATTCTCGTCCGTCTCCAAGACATCGCCGATGTCGAAATGGGAGCCGAGGATTACGACTCGGATGTACGCTTCGACGGGAAGAATGCGAAATTCATCGGCATCTGGTGTCTTCCCACCGCCAACACTCTCGATGTCTGCAAGAGCGTCAGGGAACAGATTCCGGAATTGCGGAAGCTACTGCCTGCGGGAATGACTCTGGAAGTCCCTTACGACTCGACCGACTTCATCCGGGAAGCCATTCACGAAGTCTTCAAGACACTTTCCGAGACCCTCCTGATCGTTGTCCTGGTGATCTTCCTCTTCCTCGGTTCGATTCGTTCCGTGCTTATTCCCCTGGTGGCTATCCCCATCTCGTTGATTGGCGCCGTCTTCATCATGGCTGTCTGCGGATTCACCATCAATCTGCTAACCCTTCTAGCCATCGTGCTGGCGGTCGGCCTGGTCGTCGATGATGCCATCGTGGTGGTGGAAAATGTGGAACGTCATCTCCACGAGGGTCTTTCACCTCTCCATGCCGCACTCAGAAGCGGGCGTGAACTCTTCGGACCGATCATCGCGATGACCATCACTCTCGCGGCCGTCTACACGCCGATCGGTATTCAGGGAGGGCTGACCGGCGCACTCTTCCGTGAATTCGCCTTCACCCTGGCAGGCGCGGTGATCATCTCGGGCATCGTCGCCCTCACGCTCTCACCGATGATGGCGTCCCGTCTGCTAAGACGCGGGGACGATACACGCGGATACGCTGGATGGGTAAACCGCCGTTTCACCTCCCTGCAGCATGGATACGTCACGCTGCTTGCCTCGATGCTCCGCCATCGCGGAGCAGTGCTGACCATCGCCGGATTCTGGATCCTGATTCTACCCATCCTCTATCTCCTCTCCCCGAAGGAGCTCTCTCCGAAGGAGGATCAGGGAATCGTCTACACGATCTTCCAAGCCTCCCCCTTCTCGACGATCGATCAGACGATCCTCTATTCAGAGATGGTCCGCGACAGCTTCCTCAAGATGCCTGAGACTTGGCATACCTTTCAGATCATGAATCCCACGGTTGGGTTCGGAGGCATCCGGACGATCCCATGGAGTCAGCGCAAACGTAGCTGCGATATGATTGCGGCTGCTCTGGGTAAACTCACCAGTGGGATCCCGGGTCTGCGTGTCATCGCCACCACTCCTCCGGCCCTCCCAGGGGGAAGCAACTTCCCGGTTGAATTCGTCATCTCCTCCACACTCGAGCCCCGACAACTCCTCGATGCGGCGAATGACCTCGTCCGGACAGCCTTCGGAAGCGGCATCTTTATTTTCGCCGATACCGACCTCAAGTACGACCAGCCTCAGGTCGAAATTGTCTTTGACCGCAACAAGGTCTCCGCCTTGGGACTCGACCTCCAGCAGGTCGGTTCCGACCTCTCCACGATGCTGGGAGGGAACTACGTGAACCGCTTCAGCATTCAGGGACGCAGCTACAAAGTGATTCCCGAACTCAAAAGGGAAAACCGTCTCGATCCCGATTCCCTAGGCAAGATCTTTGTCACTGGGCCCGGCGGGCAACTTATTCAGCTGGCCACTTTCTCCGAACTCAAGCGCAGTACGGTCCCTCGCCAAATCAACCGATTCCAGCAACTCAACTCGGCCAAGATCAGCGGCATACTTCCACCTGGCATCACCATCGACCAGGCGCTTAAGGTCCTCGAAAACCGTGCCGACCAGATCCTGCCTCGCGGATTCGTGATCGATTACGCCGGGGAGTCACGCCAACTCCGTCAGGAGGGTAACAGCCTCGTGATGACGATGGTGATTTCCTTTATCCTGATTTTCTTGGTATTGGCGGCGCAGTTCGAGAGCTTCCGTGATCCCTTCATCATCCTTTTCGGATCTGTTCCGCTAGCCCTCTCCGGAGCGCTCCTCTTCACATTTTTGGGAGCGACCACAATCAATATCTACAGCCAGGTCGGACTGATCACGCTCGTGGGACTTGTCGCCAAAAACGGAATCCTGATCGTTGAGTTTGCAAATAACCTGCAGGAAGGCGGCATGGAAAAGTGGCATGCCATTCTCACTGCTGCAGGCACACGACTTCGACCCGTCCTGATGACGACGGTTGCCACTGTGGTCGGTCACACCCCATTGATTCTGGCGAGTGGCCCTGGAGCCGGTGCACGCAATAGCATCGGCATCGTACTGGTGAGTGGCATGATCATCGGCACCCTCTTCACCCTCTTCGTCGTTCCCTCGATCTACCTCTTGGTCTCCAAACCCAAGAAGGCAAACCCTTCCAGGGAGCACCATGCACTGCTCGGAGATACTCCCGTGATCCTTCCCCTGGGGGAAAGGGCGTGATCAGTAAAACTCGCCCCTAATCCTTCCGGAACCCGGAAATCACGGCAAAGAGCAGAAGAGCAATCGTGCAAAGAACCGATCCCGCCCCGATCAAGGCGAGAATGTCTTTTGCGGTTTCATAGAAAGAGTGTCCGTGCATTGGTGAGACAGTAGCACCAAGAAGGAACCCGTCCAATAAAAGTTTTACAGCGTTTTATAACCTGAACTTGATCACCACTTTATGAATCGGCGCAGGCTGATCAATCATGACTCCCGGTTGATGACCATCCCGGGGAAGAAAAATTGCAAAGTCACCTTCGCTTAATTTCATCCGGGAGGGTGATCCGACGGGAGCCTCGTAAAACTCGGCATCCTTCTCAGGATTGTAGGGGGTTTTGACTACCAGAGATTCCCTCAGGGCGTAGCCGATCTCTTCGGCGCCGGAGACGATATACTGAATGTCACCATGCACACGGTGCGTTTCCCATTTCTTCTCCGCCGCCGGAGCGGTGACATAGCGCTGAACGATTGCCACAAGATCCGGGCCTCCGATCTCATAGCGGCCATCAGGCGTCGTCGTATCGTAAGTCGTCAGCCAGGCAAAGGCTCGGGAGAGGGAGGGATGAAGCCCCTCGTACGAGGCCGCGTTGGAGAGCTGGTCTAGAATCATGACGGGGTGATGGAGGAGAGATGCGTTTCTTTATTTCCCACGGTAGCTGCAGCGGGCTGTGGGAGTCTCATGGATCACGATCTCGGCTAGCCCGGGAAGCTGGCGCTCAAGCTTCTCCCAAAACCAGCGGCACATATTCTCGATTGTCGGATTATCCAACCCCGGAATGTCATTGAGGTAGGAGTGATCAAGCTGGTCGAGAAGCGGATCCATGGCCCTGCTGATACGCGCATGGTCGTAGAGCCATCCGGTTGCTGGGTCGACGTCACCCTCCACCGAGATCTCCATCCGAAAGCTATGCCCGTGCATCTTCCCGCACTTGTGCTCCGGCGGAACATTCGGGAGTGTCTGGGCCGCTTCGAAGGAAAAGTCTTTGGTGAGGCGTACTTGCATGAGGAACTTTCAATACAGCATCCGATCCTCGTACAAAAGGAAAAGGGAGTGCCCAAAACCGCACCCACTCTCCACAGATCAACGGATCCTGTCTTTATCGTCGTTTTCCGGATTTCTACTGGCTAAGCCTCCATGATTGTGGTTTCGCGCTTCTAAATCAGACTCAACTAATCGTCGCAGATACTCGGTCAGACTGATCCCTTCAATTGTAGCGGCAGCCTTGGCCGCAGCATGAATTTCAGGATCTAGTCTTGTTTTAACATTCATTTGTATTTTATCTAGTTAACAGTTAGTATTCCGTTTTATGAGATTTTACAAGTTTTTGTCATTCTCATCTTTGCGTTTCTGATGAATAACGCTTAGGGTACGTCAGTGAAAAGAAAGCATGTCACCAAGATTCTTACCGGATTCCGTCTGGATCCTCGGTTGAAGATACTTGCCGTTGAGGCAGCAGGGCAGGAAAACAGATCTCTCTCCAATTATATCGAAAACCTGATTCGCATGGATGTTGAGTCACGAGGACTGCTACTGCCCCAGACAGGTGGGAAAAAGTAGTCTTTCTCCCCGCAATCCACAAAATGTCATGCGTCGGCTTCTCGGTGTATGAAGCATATCGGCATTATGTATAACGAATATACCTCAAAATGATTTACGAATTTTAAATAATCGTAATTTTATAGCATGCTATCATTTACGACCTCTTGGAAATGCCGTAGATAACTGGAGTGATAAAACCAGTTATTAAGAGAAAAGCAGAAACGAAAATCCTGACAGGATTCCGCATTCATATTGAACTCAAGGAACTAGCCGTTGAGGCGGCTACCATGGAAAACCGCTCTTTCTCTAACTATCTTGAGAATCTGATCCGCAAGGATCTTGCCTCCAAGAATCTCCTCCCGGCGAAGACGTCCGCTCGCTAGGGAGCAAAGTTCATTAGAGAACTTTCATTCTCACAGTCTTCATCTCTCTACCGAGGGACTGATTGAGCCTTGTGCTGGGCGAAGAACTCGAGTGTCTGATCACGCTCTGTCGAGTGATCCAGCATCGGCAAAGGATATCCGTTCGCGATGGGGCGTCCATCCGCAGGAGGTTCCAGCAAGGAGGCATTGGAGACATTCCTTAGCTCAGGAACCCACTGCCTGATGTAGGCACCCACCGGGTCATAACGCTTGGTCTGGCTCCAGGGATTCTGAATGCGGAAGTAGGGTGCGGCGTCGGCCCCGGTCCCGGCACTCCACTGCCACCCGCCGTTATTGCTGGCGATCTCTCCGTCCACAAGGGACCGCATAAAGAAGGCCTCCCCGAGGCGCCAGTCGAGATGCAGATCCTTGGTCAGGAACATCGCAGTGATCATCCGGGAGCGGTTATGCATCCACCCCGTGGCTGCCATTTGGCGCATGGCTGCATCAATGATGGGGAACCCTGTCATGCCGGCACACCAGCGCTCAAAGGCTTCAGGACAGCCCTCCAGACCGGGCCATTTCAACCCGCGCCAGGTGGAGTTGAACTCCTGCTCCAGCAGCTCCGGATAATGCCAGAGCAACTGCATGTAGAACTCCCTCCAGACGATCTCGGCCAGAAACTTCATCACGCTTGTGCGGCCCTCGGGCAGCAAACCTTCCTCCACATTTTTTGCAGCCGCATAAATCTGACGCGGGGAGATCAAGCCGAACCGAAGATCCTGCGAAAGATGAGAAGTGCCGTTCACCCCCATGAGATCACGCTGATCCCCATAAGAAGCGATCGGACCTGCAACAAAAGTCTTCAGTCGCTCTCGGGCGGCTCGCTCTCCCGGTTCAGGGATGGTCGCTGAGGAAACAAGCCCCCAGTCGGAAAGCTGGGGAAGCGGCAGGGAAAGAATACCCGCCGGCGTACTCATCTTCTTGATCGCTGCTCCCGGCATAGGCTTTGGCTTGGCGAACCAGGCCTTCGAATACGGGGTGAAGACCCTGAAGATCGTTCCTTGCCCGGTGAGAACCTCATACTGCTCATGGATGCAGACATCCTTGTGAAGTGAAAATTCAAAACCTCTTTCTTTGCTGAGAGCCTCGATCTTCGCCTCGACACTTCTGCCAAAGGGATCGGGATCACGGTTGGCAAAGATCGCCGCTGCCCCGGTCTCTGCAAGAAGCTTTTCCAGTTCGGTCACCGCATCACCCCGGCGGATGATCAGACGTCCGCCGATCGCCTCCAGATTCATGGCTAAGGAGGCGAGCGATCCGCAGAGGAATTCCTGACGTGCCGATCCAGTCCACTCATGCGAGCCCTTCCAGTTACTGACGATATAGACTGGGATGACTTCCCCGTCGGGGCCGGCAGCAGCCACCGCGGCAGCCAGAGCCGTATTGTCAGTAATCCGGAAATCCCGGCGGAACCAGTGGATGATGCGTTTCATTCGACAGTGATATTCCAGGTGGTTGTCTTCACGGGGGCAATGCTTCTTTCCCATGGACGCAAATAGGAGAAGCAAAGTGATGTCTTCCCTTTTTTCACCGCCATGAATTTCCAGATCTCGGCTCCCCCCGTACCAACCATACCCTCACTGCTCTTCGCCTGCTGATAGACCATCTTCCCCTCCTGCCTGAAAATGCCGGCTGTTGAGAAAAGATAATTCCATCCATACCCCGTTGTGCAGTTGGATGGCAGTGAGATGAGCAGGGTATCTCCCCTGTGAAGGTAACAAGTCTGATTCTGATCCTGCTCTGTCAGTTTTATTTCAGCCGCCGACACCATGCTGGAAAATGCAGCGACGGCAAGCAGAGCACTTAAGAAACCTCTCATCAATGAAGCATGGTCGTGAGAATCGGTAGGGTGAAGTGTTTTTCTGGCTGTCTCACCGGCTCAGTTACAGATAGCCTTCAGGATAGTGCAGAAGCCCGAGACACTCTTTCTGATCGCCGGCAACGGTTCCTACCCCCGGCTTGCCGCCAAGGGAGCGCGCGAAGCTGGCGTCTCCAGGGTCGTGGCCGCTGCCTTCGAGGGGGAGACCGATCCGGCGCTTGCCGGGTTTGTGGATGAGATCGTCTGGATGCGCGTCGGACAACTTGGCCGCCTCATCACGGCCGCTAAGAAGAGTGGTGCCACTGCTTCGATGATGGCGGGGCAGATCGCCCCGGGAAACCTCTTCGACCTGCGGCCTGATTTTCATGCCCTGCTCCTGCTGGCCAAGCTAAAGGAGCGCAATGCCGAGACCCTCTTTGGGGCAATTGCCGACGAGCTTGAGAAGGCAGGGGTCCCTCTCCTGATCGCCACCACGTTCTTGGAGAATCAACTCTCCACTGAAGGACTCATCGCAGGCCCCAAGCCCAAGGATCGACTCCTAGAGGATATCGCCTACGGCCTTGGCATTGCCAAGGAAGTGAGCCGCCTTGATATCGGCCAGACCGTCGTGGTGAAGAAGGGGACCGTTCTTGCTGTCGAGGGCTTCGACGGAACCGACTCCACGATCCGCCGAGGAGGCGAACTCGGGAAGGGTGAAGCCGTCGTCGTGAAGGTCTCCAAGCCCCGACAGGATATGCGCTTCGACGTCCCCGTCGTCGGCCCCCGAACTCTGGAAACTGCCGCAGCAGCAGGAGTGGCGGCCATCGCGATGGAAGCCGGACGCACTCTCTTTCTCGATAAAGAGGAAGTCTTTTCACTAGCCACCCAACACCAAATCACCCTCTGGGGAATTCCATCATGAAGACCATCCGCGCCGGCGTTGTCGGCCCAGGCAGCATCGGCATCAATCACGCACGTATCTACAGCGAACTTCCCGACTGCGAACTTGTTGCCATTTACGACGCCAACCGGGCAAACGCTGAGAAGGCTGCTTCCAAGTACGGCGGCAAGCCTTGCACCTCACTGGAAGAATTTGCGGAACTCGTCGATGTCGCCTCCGTCGCAACTCCGACAGAATCCCACCATGAAGTCGGCACCTTTCTGCTGAACAAAGGAAAGCACCTGCTCATTGAGAAGCCGATCGCCACCAATACGGCACAGGCCCTCGACCTTGCTGCCACAGCCGCCGCGAACAACTGCGTTCTCCAGGTCGGCCACATCGAGCGCTTCAACCCTGGTCTCGAGGCTCTCGAAAAGCAGTTGGCCAACCCTCGCTTCCTCGAAGTCACCCGTCTCTCCCCCTACCCGAACCGTAGCATGGACATCGGCGTCGTTCTCGATGTCATGATCCATGATCTGGAAATTCTCCTCCACTTGGTACGCTCGCCAGTCATCAGCGTGGATGCCGTTGGCATCGCCGTGCTCAGCAAGGGCGAAGACATCGCCAACGTCAGGATCCGCTTCGAGAACGGCTGTGTCGCCAATCTCACGGCCAGCCGGATCAGCCGGGATAAGGTCCGCAAGATCCGTATCTTTCAGGAGGATGCCTACCTCTCACTCAATTACCAAAACCAGAGCGGCTACATCCTCCGACTCAAGGAGGGCGGGATCAAACGCGAGCGGGTAAAAGTCGTGAAGGGAGAACCCCTTCAGCGCGAACTCGCCGCCTTTGTCACCTGTGCACGCGACGGAGTCCAACCCCGCGTCACGGGACGCGAGGCAGCGGCAGCGCTCGATCTGGCCATCCAGATCACGAAGCAGATCGAAGAGGCAGATCCTCGCAAGAAGTCTTCGGTCCTGCCTGCATGAGTGCAGCGGATCGCCATTTCGCGATCATTGCCGGAGAGGCCAGCGGCGACACGCATGGCGTCGCCCTGATGCGTTCGCTTCGTGAACAGGATCCGACGATTCGACTCACCGGGAAGGGTGGTCCAAAGATGACCGCGGAGGCCCTCTCCTCAGGGGGCACTATGGACAACTGGATTGCAGAAGCAGGCGTTCTCGGCCTATGGGATGTACTGCGACACTATGGCTATTTCAAAAAGAAATTCGCGGCACTCCTCGACGAACTGACTGCAAACCCACCCGAGGCGGTCATTCTCGTCGATTACCCCGGGTTTAACGTTCGCCTTGCCAAGGCGATCCGGAAAAAAAAGATTCCAACCCGCATCATCTACTACATCAGCCCTCAGGTCTGGGCTTGGAACCGGAGGCGCATTCCGGAAATGGCACGTGCCCTTGATTTGATGATCTGCATTTTCCCCTTTGAGCAGGAGGTCTATGAAGCTTCAGGCCTACCGACCGTCTTTGCAGGTCACCCTATGGTCGGGGAACTGGAAGCCGTACCTATCTCGGAGCGCGAGGCAACACTACTCGGTCTCTTCCCCGGGAGTCGCGAGCGTGAGGTTCGCAAGATCTTCCCATCCATGCTCGGTGCTGCAAAGCTCGTCCTGAAGTCTCGGCCGGAGATCCGGATCGAGGCTGCAGGGGCAACACCTTCCCATGCCGAACTGATGCGCTCCATGGCATCCGAGGAACAGGTGAACATTACTGTCACATCGGGTCATTCCAAAGAGCTGATGCGCCGCGCTGCTGTCGGGCTGGTCTGCTCCGGAACGGCAACACTCGAGGCAGCATGCCTGGGGCTTCCATACGCGCTGGTCTATAAGGTTTCCACACTCACCTACGAAGTCGGCATCCGGGTGATTCGAGTCCCGTATCTGGGCATCGTGAACATTCTGGCCAACCGTCCGGTGATCCGTGAATTCATCCAACACGGGGCGACTCCCGCCGCGCTTGCCGATGAGGCGCTCCGCCTTCTCAATAGCACGGAGGCTCGGGAACGACTTTCGGGGGATCTGGCCTCTGTCGTCACTTCCCTTGGTGGTCGTAGCGATCGCTCAGCGTCAGAGAGAGCAGCCGGAGCCGTGCTTGAATGTCTGGATAAACCGACCCAACAGCCTCATTAAAGAACCCATGGCATTTCCCAAAGATCATCTTGAGACCCTCTGGGCCCCGTGGCGCGTGGAGTACTTCAGCAGGGAGCGAGTCAACGGAGAGGACTTCCTTGCAGAGGCCGCCTCCACAGACGATGACGCAGCCCATTTCGTGGTCTGCCGGAGGAAGAATGCCTTTCTGATCCTGAATAAATACCCCTATTCCTCGGGGCATCTCATGGCAGTTCCTTATAAAAGAACCGGCCGCATGGAGGATCTCTCGGCTGATGAGGCCCTCGATGTCTGGAACCTCGCCATCCATGCACAGCGACTGCTTCGTGAGGTAACGAAGGCCGATGGGTTCAACGTGGGCTTCAATATCGGCACGGCGGGTGGGGCGGGTTTCGAGGAGCACCTTCATCTTCACATCGTTCCCCGCTGGACAGGTGACCAGAACTTCATGCCGGTACTCGGGGGGACTCGCATTATCCCGGAGGGCCTGCAGCCTCTCTACGACAAACTCGTCGCCGCGGATAAGAACTCACAGGGATGAAGAAGATGAAAGGGATAGGGTTTTACTCCTTCGGCAGGCCTTCTCTGACCTAGTAGTCTCACAGCCTTCAGCCTAACAGCCTTGTTCCCATGATCACCTTCGGAGCCCTCGGGGCGGCACTTCTCTATGCGCTGGGCTATCTGGAGCTGAAAGGTTCGATCCATCACGGAGCGACAAGCAAACGGGTCAACATCTTCTCCAATTACGCCATGGCGGCCTGGTCATTACCGCTGGCACTTCTTCCGCTGATTTTCCCAAAACAGTTTCTTTTTCATCCGAACTGGCCCGCTGCCTTGGCAGCGATCGGGGCAGGAGCCTCTCTCTTCATCGGACGCATCTGCACCGTGAAAGCCCTCGCGAAGGCCGATCTCTCGATCAGCGCACCGCTACTCGGGATGAAGACCGTATTGGTAGCGCTCTTCTCCATTCTGCTGCTCCATGCCCCGATTGGATGGCATCTGATGAGCGCCGCCGTACTGACCGTGGCGGCACTCACTCTGCTTCAAATCGGCCCGGACCATAATAAACATCATCGTCGTGCAGCCGTGGGCTGGGCGATCGGAGCCAGCATTCTCTTTGCTCTCGTTGATGTCCTCACTCAGGGCTATGCACGCACCTCGGGAGTGGCTTTCTTCCAGCCCGTCATGTTCATCGTCCTGGCCGCGATGACTCCCCTGCTGGGATCGACGCCCCCCGCTCCTGCTGTGGCTAGAAAACGTCTGCTCATCGGTGGAGCGGTGATCGGATTCCAGGCACCTCTTGTCATCATGCTGATCGGTCTCTTTGGGCAGGCCACGCTGATCAACATCCTCTACGCCACACGCACCATCTGGTCGGTCGCCGTCGATGCTTGGAAGGGGGAAGGAAACGCCCGCGAATACTGGGTCGCCCGACTAAGTGGAGCTCTCCTGCTTCTTGCTGCGATCATCCTTGCCCTAGTCAAATAAAAGAGGCTTTGTTGAACCAATGAAACAGGAACTTGCCATGTCTCTAGAGCACTCTTTGGTCGTCCAATTTGCACCGACCCAATTGATCCTGGTCTGCATCTTCATCCCGATTCTCATTGCCTTCAGCGGCCTTTTCCTCCTCCGTAAAGTGATTCCGCCGGATGCTCTCAGGCAGTATCATGACATTGCCGGCCCTTTCTTCAATACTATCGGAGCGCTCTACGGAATCTTTCTAGCCCTTATTGTCGCGAGTACTTGGCAGTTCTACTCAACCACAGCCTCTAATGTTGTCGAGGAGGCCCGCTACCTTCAAAGCCTCTATCTCGACTCCGAAGCATTTCCTAGAGACTTCCGAGACAAGGTGCGCACCCTCATGCGCGACTACCGCGACGCCCTCGTCAACCTTGAATGGAAATCGATCCGCAGAGGGGAGTCCGATCCGAAAACCACGGCCTTACTTCATGGAATCTCAGAGGCCTATGCTCATTTCAAGGTATCCGACGCCTCCGAAGCCGCTTACTTCCACGAGTCTGTGAAAAACATCAATATGCTCCAATCCCTTAGATCCTCCCGTATCGAGGACTCGGGTTCAGGTCTCCTTCCCTTCCTTTGGGGTGTCCTCATCGCAGGAGGAGCTGCAACCATAAGCTTCTCCTACCTCTTTGGAGCGAGAACACTCTACACCCACGCCGTCATGACCGTGCTCCTAACCGGCGTCGTCTGCCTTGCCCTCTACACCATCGTGAACCTGGATTTCCCGTTCACGGGTCTTGTCGCGATTGGACCGGATGCCTTCACGAGGTTGATTTTGAAGTGATGCTTTCGCTAGAGAATGGAGGCGAGGCGTAGGCACGCCCGAGCTCATTCCCTGCGTCCCCTATTCGACGGTGACGCTTTTGGCTAAGTTCCTCGGCTTATCCACGTCGCATCCAAGTTCGACGGCAATATAGTAAGCGAAGAACTGGAGAACGATGGAGGTCAGGATCGGGGTCAGAATTTCAGAAACATCCGGAATCAAGATCACGTCATCACAGATAAGAGAAAGCTCCTCCCCTTTACCCTCGGTTCCGATTGCGATGACGGGACCTCCACGGGCTTTAACTTCCTCGATATTACTCAGGTTCTTGTGGAAGACAGCGTCATGAGGCGCGATTACCACGGAGGGTGTCTCGGGGTTAACCAGAGCGATGACACCGTGCTTGAGCTCCGCGCTGGGATAGCCCATGGCGGCGATGTAGCTGATCTCCTTGAGCTTGAGAGCCCCTTCCATGGCCACGGGATAGTTAAACTGGCGCCCCATGAAGAGCATCACTTTGGCCTGTGCATAGCGCTTGGCGATCTTGGCAATCTCAGGCTCGAGCTTGAGGACTTTCTCGATCTGGCTTGGGAGCGCCTCGAGCTCTGAAATGATCCGACTGCCGGCGGAACTTGAGAGGTTACGAATGCGGCCAAGCAGAAGGGCAATAAGCGTGAGAATAGTCACCTGAGAGGTGAAGGACTTTGTCGCTGCGACGCCAATCTCGGGGCCGGCATGCATGTAGACGCCGCCATCGCTCTCTCGGGCGATGGTGCTCGCCACATTGTTACAGATACCCAGTGTGCGGTGCCCCTTCCTTTTACTCTCGCGGAGGGCGGCCAGGGTGTCGGCCGTCTCCCCACTTTGGCTCAGGACAAAGACCAACGTGTCCTTGGTCATCGGCAAGTTGCGGTAGCGGAACTCACTGGCGTATTCGCATTCGGTCGGGATCTGGGCCAGACTCTCGATCAGGTACTCTCCGACCATGGCGGCATGAAAGGCGGTACCGCAGCCGCTAAGAACGATTCGCTCGATAGTGCGGAGCTCGGCATTCGACATATTGAGGCCGCCCAGCTTCGCCGTTGCTTCCTCAACAGAGAGGCGTCCGCGCATGGCATCGGTGACGCTGCGGACCTGCTCATGAATCTCCTTGAGCATGTAGTGAGGATAGTCACCCTTACCCACATCCTCATCGGTCATTTCGACCTTGGTGACGTTGTAGTCGGCACCATTCCCTTGGACGGTGGAGAGGGTGAAGCCATCGCCGGTAAGGACGGCGATCTCATAGTCGTTCAGGTAGACGGCCTCGCGGGTGTGACCGACGATGGCACTGACGTCGCTGGCCAGGAAGTGCTCTCCTTTGCCAATGCCGAGAACGAGGGGACTGCCCCTTCTCGCACCGATGATCACTCCGGGAAGATCCGCGTGCACGATGGCAATGCCGTAGGTGCCGGCAACCAGTCCCAGAGCCTCCCGAAGCGCAGTGACAAGGGCTCCCTGGGTACGCTCGTTGGAGCGGTCGAAAGCGCGGCCAACAAGATGCGCCAGCACCTCGGTATCGGTCTGAGACTGGAATTGATGCCCCTCCTCCTCGAGTTGTGCACGGAGGGAGGCGTAGTTCTCGATGACACCATTATGAACAAGGGCCAGCTTGCCGGAGCGATCGAAGTGGGGGTGGGCATTCTCCCGAGTGACTTTGCCATGAGTCGCCCAGCGTGTATGACTGATGCCGGTCGTTCCTCCGATCGGGTTCTTGCCGATGGCTTTACGGAGATCATCGATGCGCCCCACTTCCTTACGGACAGAGATAATACCTTCCTCGAGGGTAGCGACACCGGCCGAATCGTAGCCTCGGTACTCCAAGCGGCGAAGCCCCTCCAGAAGGATAGGGACCGCCTCAGCACGACCGACATAGCCTACAATTCCACACATAAGATTTTGATTTGATGTCCGTTACCCAACATTCAGAAGGATTTCGGTCGATTTAAGAGGATGACAAACAGAGGGAGTCTTCGCAAGATGCTTCCGTCCCCATCCATCCACCCATCCTTAAAAAAATATGAATGCGCAGTCCAAGCATGTCATCGCCCCAGCAACCCGCACCCTTGCCATCATCATGGGTGGAGGGGCAGGAACGCGTCTCTTCCCGCTCACCAAGGATCGCGCCAAGCCGGCGGTGCCGATCGGTGGAAAATACCGTCTTGTTGATGTGCCCATCAGCAACTGTCTGAACTCGGGAATCCGCGGTATCTACGTGCTGACACAGTTCAACAGCACCTCCCTCCACCGTCATATCAACGCGAGCTACAAGTTCGACAACTTCTCCCCAAGCTTTGTCGAGATTCTTGCTGCACAGCAGACACCCGAGGGATCGACGTGGTACCAGGGGACAGCCGATGCAGTCCGCCAGAATCTGCGTACTTTCATGGATGGGAACTATGATTACTTCATTATTCTCTCGGGCGATCAACTCTACCGTATGGACTACCGCGACGTCCTCCAGCAGCACATCGCCGGCGGAGCGGATATCACGATTTCCTGCATCCCTGTGAATCGCGAGGCTGCCATGGGATTCGGCATTATGGAGACCGATTCGGCACAACGAATCACCCGCTTCGTGGAGAAACCAAAGGATCCGGCACTCCTCGATGAACTTCGGATGAAACCCCAGGTGCTCTCGGAACTCCATGAGTCCGAACATCAGGATCTCTATCTCGCCAACATGGGCATCTACATCTTTAACCGTCAGGTGCTTGCCGAGTGTCTCGACAATACGATGGATGATTTCGGCAAGAACATCATTCCGGGCACGATCGGATCAAGGAATGTTCAGGCCTATGTTTTCCGGGGATATTGGGAAGATATCGGAACGATCCGCTCTTTTTTCGACGCAAACCTCAACCTCTGCGATCCCGCTCCCGCCTACAATTTTTATGCCCCCGGGGCACCGATCTACACTCAGTCGAGATTCCTGCCAGCAAGTGTCATTGAGGAAACTGTTGTCAGTCGCGCCATGATCTCGGATGGATGCCAGATCCGATCAGCCCGCCTGGAACGATGCATCCTCGGAATCCGTAGCATGATCAAACCGGGCGCGCGACTGAAGAACACCATCGTGATGGGCGCCGATTATTACGAATCCGACAAGGGAGGAACCCCCTGGGGCGAGATTCCAATCGGCATCGGCAGGGATTGCATCATCGAGGATGCCATCATCGATAAGAATGCCAGGATCGGGGACGGCGTTGTGATCACTCCACACAACAAGGATGCGAATTCCGACGGCGATGGTTACTACATTCGTGACGGCATCGTCGTGATCCCGAAGAACGCAGTCATTCCTTCCGGCACCCGCATTTGAGGGGTTTCCTCCCCGAGCCTTTTCATGAATAGAATCCTTAGCACCCTTCCTCTACTTGGCATTTTGCTGCTTCTTTCGGGATGCCTCTACGATAATCCCCCCTCGGGTCCGGTTCGGAGTATCGATACCTGGTTGGTGGGCCAGTGGGGCACTAAGGATAAGGCAGGACATGAGTGCTCGGCAGTCGTGAGTCCCACAAACGCCTCTGATCATTACCGCGTAACCTTCTCCAGGTTGGGCAGTCGTCCTCAGGAGTTTGATGGTTGGATCAGCAGGGTGGATGGATTCTCCATTCTGGTTCTCAAGTCACTCAATGACTTTGGTGCCGGAGGCACCGCAGGTGCGGGAAAATATCTCCTTTTCCATTATGAGTTGCTCTCTCCAGGAACTCCATCGCCCGGAGGCCTCGGTGCGGAACGGATTCGCCTGAGCGAGATCCAGTTGGATGACTCGGCGCGCTCTCTTGACTCATTCAAGCTCCGTGCTGCCATTCGCTCCGCCCTGAAGGCTGGAACACTCCTTGCTCCTTTTGACACGGTGGCTGAACGCAAGGGTAAGATCGAAGCCCTCCCCGGCAGTGTCCTCTGGACGAAAACAGGCAGCGTCACCCTGCAAGGGGAGACGTTCTGATGTCGGTGGCATCAGCAATGACAAACCGCTAAAAAAGTTAAAGAGTTACACTAGGAAACCGGTTGCCTGAACTTGAGTCTCCTCCTTTTTAACTTCTCCACATTCTAACCCTCTATCCCTTTTCCAATGTCCAAACCAGTCGCCACAGAAACCCGCATGGAGAAGATCGTCAGCCTCTGCAAGAGACGCGGCTTCATCTATCAATCCTCAGAAATCTACGGGGGAATCGGAGGATTTTGGGACTATGGCCCGCTAGGAGCGGAACTGAAGCGTAACCTCCGCGATACCTGGTGGCGCGCGATGACGCGGGACCGCGAGGATGTCGTTGGCCTCGACTCCACGATCATCATGCATCCCGCGATCTGGAAGGCCAGTGGCCATGTCGACACCTTCGCCGACATGATGCGTGAGTGCACTGTCACCAATAAGCGCGTCCGCGCCGACCATGTCGAACCGCAAGCCGGATCGGTGATTCGCTTCTCGGGAGCCAAGACACCTGCCCCCGGAAACTGGCATCTCGACAGGACCATCACCGTTCTGATGAAGCAGGGTGAACATATCGAGAGCTTCCGCAAGCGTGTCCGCCTGCTCATCGCTCAAAATGCGGGCGCCGCTGCCGGAAAGCCTGAGGAAATCGAACTCCTCGGCGAAGAGAAGATTGATGTGATCGATGGATCCGTTGATTTCCATCCCGAGACCGGAGGGCTCCTCAACGAGTCCCGCCCCTTCAACCTGATGCTTCGCACCTATGTGGGGCCGACGGCAACCGAGAACGATGTCGCCTACCTGCGACCCGAAACAGCCCAGGCAATCTTCGCCCAATTCAAGAATGTCTGCGACTCCTCCCGCGTGAAGGTCCCCTTTGGAATCGGACAGATTGGGAAGGCGTTCCGCAATGAGGTGACGCCGAAGAACTTTACCTTCCGCTCCCGTGAGTTCGAGCAGATGGAACTCGAGTTCTTCATCAAGCCCGATGAGGCCATTAGCCTGATCCATGGCTCCGTCGCAGCATGGCAGGAAGGAGCCGATCTGAGCGAGCCGAAGCCTGATTGGGGCTGGGAAATGTGGCACCGCTACTGGGTGGCGCAGCGAACGGCCTACTACGCCTCGATTGGCCTGGGTATGGATGTCCTCGACTATCACTGGCAGTCCAAGGCGGACCTTGCCCACTACGCCCGCGCCTGCGTTGACATCCTTTATAAATTCCCCTTCGGCACCGACGAGCTCGAAGGAATCGCCGCGCGCGGATCCTTCGATCTGACGCAGCATCAGACGCATTCGGGCAAGCAGCTTGAATACTTTGACGAAGAACTGAAGACCGCCTGTGATGCGATGACTCAGGACCAGAAGACCGCTTTCATCGAGGCGACTTACACGAATCGCTCCAATCCTGCGATCAGCCGCGAGGAGATCACCTCAACCTGCGAAAAGCTCTTCAAGGGGCTCTACATTCCCCACGTGATCGAGCCCTCCGCGGGACTCGACCGACTCGCCCTGGCGATTCTTGCCAGCGCCTTCGACGAGGAGGAGGTTACTGATGACAAGGGAAAGACCGAGACTCGTACGGTGCTTCACTTCCATCCACGGATCGCACCGATCAAGGTCGGCGTCTTCCCCCTACTCAAGAACAAGCCGGAACTTGTGGCCAAGGCACGTGAGATCGTCGCCCTACTGCGCCCTCACATGAGCGTCTTCTACGACGAGACGGGCGCCATCGGTCGCCGTTATCGACGTCAGGACGAGGTGGGCACACCTTTCGGAGTCACCATTGATTTTGAGACGCTCGGTGAGGAAAAGCCGGAATTTAAGGATACGGTCACACTGCGTGAGCGCGACTCAATGCAGCAGCGCCGTATGCCGATTGCCGAACTGCTCCCCTTCCTTCTTGGAAAGATCTTATAAAAAGTAAAAAGGTTAAAAAGTGAAGCCGTTACAAGAAGCCTTGTTGTAAGCGCCTTTTACAGTTTCTCCACGTCAACTTTTTTAACTTCCGTCTCCAAACTCCCCTTGGCGAGTTGAGTGCGGATTCGATCCCCCGGCTTCACCTGAGAAGCCGAGGTGATCACTGTTCCCTCACTCGTCCGAGTGATACTAAATCCACGTTGCAGGGTTGCCTGAGGACTCAGGGCGGCGAGTGTCGCGGCAATCCGACTCATCCTTCCCTGCTCACGCTCGAGGCGGTGGCGAAGGTGTACTCCAAGCTGATCTTCTAGTGAGGAGAGTCTCTGGTTTGCATGAGCCAGGCGGTGCCCGGGGTGCGCCGAGGCGATCTGAGCAGACATTCTTGCCAGCGTGGAGCTCATTAGTTCCACACGGCGATCCAGAAGACTCGAAAGAGAATTCTCACAATGATCCAGGGTCTGCCGCGCCTCCTCCGTCCGACGGTACGGTTCCCGGAATAACGATGAGGAAGCAAGTCGATGCTCCGCCGCACGATGGAGACCGATCAGCGCATTGGCTTCGCGTGCAATCCTCGCAACCAAGAAATGGAATCGTTCCAAGAGTCCCGACCCCTCGGCGGCAAGCAACTCAGCGGCTGCACTCGGGGTGGGAGCACGAAGATCGGCGACGAAATCCGTAATCGAGAAATCAATCTCGTGACCCACGGCACTCACAACCGGAACGCAGGATTCAGCGATAGCGCGGGCGACGATTTCTTCATTGAACTCCCAGAGATCCTCCAGACTCCCTCCCCCTCGCGTGACAACAATCACATCGACCGGGCCAATCGTGGAATTTCCCGCTGCGAGTTCGGCAATGGCGGATGCGATCTCGGAAGCAGCTCCCTTGCCTTGAACCCTCACGGGATGAATCACCACGCGAAGCCCCGGATGACGACGGTGGAGCACCTGCAAAAAATCCTGAATCGCTGCTCCCGTAGGGGAGGTCACCACACCGATCCTGCTTGGAAAGCGGGGGATCGGTCGCTTCCTCTCCAGATCGAACAATCCCTCTGCCGCAAGGCGTCGCTTGAGCTCCTCAAACCTCGCCTGAAGAACTCCCTCCCCCTTGGCCTGCACCAAGCGCACCATCAGTTGGTACTGCCCGCGCGCTTGGTAAACACTGACCGGTCCGTAAAGCTGCACCTGAAGGCCGTCGCGCAACTCGACTTTCTGTCCCGTGGCCGAGCGTGCAAAGAGTACGCAGGAAAGCTGCGACTCCTCATCCTTGAGCGTGAAGTAGCAATGACCGGATGCTTGGCGCCGCAGATTCGAAATCTCCCCTTCGACCCAGACCATACCAATCCCCTCCTCTAGGAGTCCCGTGATCTGTCGGGTTAATTCTCCTACCGTCAGGACCGGCGGGCGCTGGGTGATAGGATCCGGGGTCTGGGACCCCATGACACCCTCTTGCTCTGAAGGATTTGATTTTGAGGCCACCGTCGCAAGAGACACCTCCCGGGCCGGCTTGGCCTGATTAGGGTGCCTGGCCTTGGGAAGCACCGGAGCCATGTCAAAGCCCAACTGCAACTCCCCATCCATCCCATCACTGGAACGTCGCGCCATGATCAGGAGAGTTGGGCCCGAAGACCAGCAAGCAACTTCTCCAGGCGCCTCGGAATCTCAACCTCCTCCAAGAGCATCTGGCGCACACACGAGTCGGCCACCAGCGTCGAGGCGACGAGATCCGTAATGACGCCGATATTGGTGATCTGGTTCAGATAGGCCTCGAACTGCGAAGGCAATTCGATCCCTTGCTCTTTAAACCGGGCACACAGGGCATGAAGCTGGGTGACTTTTGATTCCAGCTCATCATGGTTCCCTTCATCGCTACGAAGCTCCTCAACCTGCGCAATACGATAGGGACTCAACTGCTCCCACCCGGTGAACCGCACGCGGCAGACTCCCTGGAGAATCAGATTGGAGGTTCCATCATCGTTCCGGATACAGGCCCGGACCAACCCGGCTCCGGCAATCATCTCGACCTCGCTCTCCTCCTCGTTACGAGGCATCGCCATGGCCAGCATGCGTCCCGCGCCGAGTGCCTCATCAAGCATCTCCCGATAACGCGGTTCAAAGATATAGAGCGGCAGAAGGGCATTGGGGAATAGCGTGACCCCGGGGAGCACCATGACCGGAAGAGTCGGGGGGAGTGGTTCGTTTGTCCCATGCATAAGAAGAGGCTACGCATTCCCCCAGCTCTCCATAAACCAGAAAAAGGAGGTTTTCTTGGAACTGTGGAAGCATGTCCCTTTTTGGTCGAAATCGTTCCTTTTTAAGCCTTCCCGCCGCTCCCGCCAGCGGCTAGGTAATGCCCTGTGAAATTAGATACGGGCAAGCAGTTCATAATATCCCTCGGGGGCTTCTTTTGCCTGCTCTCTTTTCTCGCCATGATACCGGTGTTGAAAGCAGCCAGCCCCCTGGACCCCTTGATCGTGACTCTTCAACCCACGGTTTCCCTCGGGACTCTACCTGTTTGGGAAGGAACCACCAATCTCCCCTCCATTCATCCCGAGTCGGATTTCGTAGACATTCCTGTTCCATCCCTTGCCACGCAGGAAGAGATTGGATGCTTCGCGCTCACGGTGGTTTTCCAAGACAATGGTGATGGAGGTCCTGTCGTGGAGTGGATTTCCAATCAAGGAGATATCACTCTCCTCAGCGCGGGATTGGGGGATAATGGTATCGCGCTTGGATTGAATGCCCGGACACTTCTACTTTCGCAGTCACTGACCTTGGATGGCGGAACCATCAGAGTCTCCTTTACTGGAAGATTTTCCCGTCTGATTTCGACCTCCTTGCGTCCGGCAAGAGAACTCAGTGTTGCCGCACTCGATGAGAGCTTCAAACCTGCCCTAATCGAGAATGATCGCACGGTTCATTCCGAGGAGGAGGTTTCCGGTGCTGACATCCACCCTCAGTCCGGTGACCGGACCGATGGTTATGTCATTCATGCGGATCTGGCAGCCTCACCCTTGCGTCTTGATCTACCAGGCTCGGGGAGCACCACGGAATTTGTCATCCCTCTCTCAGAAAAGCCCGTAGGAAGCTTGATTCAAACCGAGGTTGGCGGGTTGGACCCCGAGTCATGGATTGAGGTGAGCGTGAACGGGGAGTCCCGTGGTGTGCTGGCACCTGCTTCGTTTTCACTCAACGACCCGGCCGTCGTCATGACACCTCCCAAAAACCATCTGCAGGTGGCTGGTTGGCGAAATGCTTCAATTTTCATTCCTGCCCGGCTCTGGAAGCCTGGCGATAATTCCGTTCTTATGACGCTGCATCGATCCACAGATGACGCGGGGACACCCGTCTATCTAAGGAGAGTCCGAGGCGATCTTCTTTTTTCGGGCACCCCCTCGGCGACTAATGCAGCTCCGCTCGATACGAATAAACCAACAAACCCAACACCCGCAGTGATCTCCACATCGGCGACATCTTCCGCAGTCACCCCATCTTCATCATCCCCCTCCATTCTTTCCACCGGCTCACTCTACGGCAATCCTTCCCCCTTGCTTTTCCATGCCGCCGCACCGACTCCGCTTCCAGCAGGCAGCCTTCCTTGACCTCTCCACCCGATCTTGACGCCTGACGATTCCTAGATGAGATCTAGCTCTAACCTCTCCATTCACCCTTACGAATAACATGACATCCATGAATAATCTCTCACCCCTCAACCGTCGTGCCTCCCTCCGGGGAGATTCAGGTTACACACTCTTCGAGATTATGCTCGTGCTCGGCATCATCGCCGTCCTTGTTGGCTCGGCCATCTACATGCTCTCGGGCAACATAGACGTCGCCAAGGAACAGCGCGTGCAGAGCGATATTCAGGCGATCTCCATGCAGCTTCGCACTTACGAAATGCTGAATTATCGAAAGCCGAATACCGAGCAGGGACTCAAGGCTCTGGTGCAGATGCCCAGCTCGGACCCCAAACCCCAACACTGGAAGAAGCTGATGGAGAACGTCCCGCTCGACCCATGGGGTAATGAGTATGTCTACCGGAACCCGGGCAAGATCAAGGCAGATGGGTACGACCTCTATTCACTCGGACCGAAGGGAGTGGAGGGTGACGGCAACATCGGCAAATAATCAGTCGGGGCGTAGAAGCGAAGTCCGCGCATTCACACTGCTGGAGATTATCATTGCCCTGTCACTAGTGGCGATCCTGATCTCAGCCTCGCTTCCCTATCTCTTCGATTCCTTTGCAGCTGCTGCTGGGGATCGCGCGGCGGATGCGATCACGGCCAAGGCGCAGGAAACGCGGTCCAAAGCCATGGAATCAGGAGAAAGCGAGAAAATCCTACTTACCTCCAGTGGCATCAAAGGCATGCCTCTCCCTGCCGGATGGATCCTTGAGGTCAAGGGGCTTAACGACTCGAAATTTCATCCTCCCTCACGCAAGCAGTCATGGGAGTTCAATGCCGCCGGCATCTGCGAACCGATTTCGCTCCGACTCACCAACAAGGATCGGGAGATCCTTCTCTCCTTCGATGCCCTGACAGCACAACCGGTCCACGATGATGAGTGACCAGAATCTCATGAAAAAAGACCGAGGTTTCACGCTCTTTGAAGTACTGATTGCTCTCGCTGTTTTCATGCTGGCGGTGACCGGATTGGCGATCGCCCTCAACACGGCACTCCAAGCCACGCTCGAGGTGCGGCAGCGTTCCTTCTGCCGTTCAGAGTTGGAGTCACGCCTCGCTTTTTGCCAAGCAAACCCACCCCCAGTGGGAACTCCGAGGATTCTGGAAGCCTCTCACAACCATGGCGTCAAGGTGGAGGAATCCCTGGCCCCCTATCCCGTGAAGAATGCGAAAGGAGTCGATATCCAAGGACTCAAGAAACTGACCATCAAGACCACTTCTGGAAATCAGACTGACTCCGCGGAGGTCCTTCTGAATCTACCATGATCACCAAGGCTAAAAATCGACCACGCACCAACGTCTTCAGCGCTTTCACGCTGCTAGAGGTGATCCTTTCCATGGCGATCCTGGCCATGCTCGCGGCCTCGGTTTACGCGATCACCAGTTCATCGATCTCCGCCGCTCGTACCGCGATGGATCAGCAGCTTGTTCTACGCCGTTTGGATGCCTTCCTCCGGGTCACCCGCAATGCCTTCCTCAATCTTCCCGGCCAGGGCAGCGTCTCCCTTCAGATAGGCAAGGGCAAAGGAGGGGAAGCAGAGCCCCGTCTGATCTTGGGAAAGGTTCAGGGACTTTTCGGCATGCCGAGCCTCGGTGGTGCTTCCTTGATGCTTGCCGCGAAGGCGCGCTCGGATGGGACAAGGACGATCTGCATGGTGAGAATTCCCGCAAGACTGAGTGACCGTGAATTGGAAACAGCCCTTGAAGCACCAGGCATCCCGCTTCTCCCCAAGGTCCGCAAGCCACACTGGTCATTTTTTCAGGGAGGCGACTGGAAAGAGGAATGGCCCGACGGCAGTCCCCGTCCCCAACTGGTGCGTTTGCAACTCGAAGTTGATGAGATGCCCGATCCCATCGAGGCGATTTTCTATGTTCCTCCTGTCGCTGCCCCTCAAGTAGCTCCTCCGGCAACTCAGACGCCACAGGCAACTTCCTCTCCTACGCCACCTTCCGGAAAATGAAGAGCGAAAGTCTACATCACACCCGTGGAATGGCACTGCCGATGGTGCTCTGGTGCATCGCCCTGCTCACGGGAGTCGTCCTGTTGCTGGCCGGAATCATCGAGGGATGGATCACGGAGGAGACCCGCTCCGGAAAGCTCTTCCGAGCACGACAGCAAGCCCTCTCCGGTGTGGCTGTCGCTATGAATCCTGGCGTGCTCCCCGGGGATCCACTTCTAAATCAGCTCTCCAAGGACGGGAGTGAAGGCTATCAGGTCGCGATTAAGGACGAGTCAGGGTTGATCAATCCAAACTATTATCTCGCCCTAACCCCCGATCAGCGCACCGTACTCGGCCAGCTCTTCACCGCGTGGAAACTCGATAAGAATAGCTCAGATACTGCCGCCGATGGACTCTACGACTGGCAAAGCCAGAGCCCCTTCCGATCGCTCCATGGAGCAAAGAAGGAAGAGTACGAAGCTGCGGGAATGTCGGGCCTCCCACCGGAAGCTCCATTTGCCTCCCCCGAGGAAATGGAGTTAGTGATCGGCTTTGATCCAGTCATGCAGGCGAAACCCGATTGGCTCACCTATTTCACCACCTATTACAATGGGCCTGTTAACATTCTCCGGGCGCCAAAAAACATTTTGGTAAACCTGCTCGGCCTCCTTCCCTCGCAGGCAGATGCTTGGATCGCGCTTAGGGCAGGCAAGGATGGCATTGAAGGAACAGATGATGATCTCAAACCGACCGACATGACGAATGCCATGACCTTGATGGGAGTGAGCGGCGCCCAGAGGGTGATGATTTCCAAGATCTCTACCCTTGCAGGCAGCATGAGGCGCATCGAGAGCACCGGCATCTGCAACGGAGTAAAACACAAGATCACGGTCATCGCCCCGGCGGGCACAACAGAAAACCCCCAAGCCGGCGGCTCTGTGCTAGGGTGGTCGGAACAATAACCACCCATGGCACCATCCTCCGCAAGCATTACTCCGGAGACTCCTGCGACCGATAAGGCCAAGGAGGGAAACTCCCTTGCTGCCAAGGGGAAGGAACGCCTGGGAGGCATTGTGATCGAGCGGCCAGGAGCCGATTTCGGCACCTGGGAGCGATGGCATCTTCCAGCAGAGGGAATGCCGGAAATGCTGAGCCCAGAGGAGTCGCTTCCGACAAAATCCTCGCGAGTAATGGCCCTTCCCTCCTCAAGTCTCTTCTCATGGCCGCTCTGGATAGCCCTAGAGGGAGACAGTCGCGAACTCGTCAAGATGGAGCTGTCCGGCAGGCACCTTCTCAAACGAGGCATGGAGGAGGGATTGACCGCTATTCCTATTCTTCAACTTGGCGATCGTCGCTTGGTCCTGGCTGTGGCCGCCGAGGAGCCTTTTCCCGAAGAATTGATGCCCGATGGTTGGAAAAATGCCGAGCGTTTTGAGATTTCGGCGAGGCTCCGCGGGCCAGCGGAAAAACCCGACATGATTCTCTGGCAGGAGCAGGGTGTCATTCAGGCGGCTTATTATCGGGATGGAGAGACCGTATGGTTCTGTGCTATCCGCCCCGGACACTGCGGATCCACATTGCAACGCGCCTCGGTGCGCCTGCTTTCGGAGGGCATCTTGGGACATCTTCCCTCCGCAATTCTCCTGCAGGGGATACCTTTGGAGGCATCCGTCTTGTTGACCAAGGAACTCGCAGCCAGTTTTCCACGAGCCACCATCTCTGATCCTCGAGAGGACATCCCACCGGCCCTTCCCACGACACCGGTCGATCTGCCGCCACCAGGGGCCCGCCATGAGAGGATACGGAAGCAACGAAATGAAACGCTCCTCTCAATCGGCTCTGTGGCGGCCATCATTTACCTTCTCCTCTTGGCTTGGGGCTCAGGGGATCTGCTGATCCGACAGGCGGCCTTGAAGCGTATCCGAAAAGAAGTTGCAAACGTCACGCCCCCGGCCCAGCTGGCAAAACAAGAATCGGAACGCTGGAATGCCCTGCGTCCCGCGATCGATCCGACAACTTATCCTCTGGACCTCCTTGCTGCAACTGCCTCCCCAACCGAGGGAGGCAAGGTGCGCCTCATCAATTTCAACCTCGAACAGGGTCACCTCCAGATCTCGGGTGAAGCCACCGATGTGACCCAAGCCTACGCCTTCATCGAGCAGCTTAAGAAAAACCCTCTGCTTCAGGAGTACGACTGGACTTCTGGACAGCCTCAATTAGCAGGAAAGAATAGCGTGAAATTCGATATGGAGGGGACGCGCCAAGGTCAGCGCCCAATCGTCCCATGAGAACCCTGGCACCAAGCGAAAAAAACCTCCTTCTCATCCTGTGTGGAGCTCTCTTCATCGCCCTGAACATGATGGGACTTCATGCCTTTCTGCAGACCAGGGCAGGCGTGCAGAAAGCCATCATCACGGCAAAATCAGAACTCGCCTCGGATAGAAGCTGGGTCGAGGTGGGGAGCGCCCTCAAGCCCGCCGATGCATGGATCGACATTCACCCGATGCCGCAGATGGCGCCCGACGATGCCAGCGCTCAGCTCCTCAAGGTTGAGAGGGATGAAGCCGAAAAGTCGGGATTGAAAGTCACCGAGGAGAATCTCCTTCCCACGCAAGAGACACCGTACGGGCCTACGGTTGCCGTGTCGGTGAAGCTCACGGGCCCCTTCGAGGGAGTGGTCAAGATGCTCTTCGCCCTGCAATCGCCGACGGCATGGCGTACCATTGAGAAATTGTCATTGAAGAGCGATGCGCAGCCCCCCAATGTCGTCGCAGACCTTGAGTTACATCAATATTTCCAGCCCATAAATCACGCAGGATCGACTCCCCAAGCAGCCACCCCATGACGCGCTACCGGCACATCGCAAGGAAGGAAGCTGTCCCCGTACCGGCGCTTCCATTAGCAGCCCTCTTGCTCTTAACCGGCATGATTTTTCCACTGATTGCCGAAGTGGGAGGGGGCGCCATCTCTCGCTCGTCTTCCCCGTCTTCAACGTCTCCCCAATCGCCTGCTAGCCCATGGGAAAGACCTCGTGATCTTTCCTCGTTTCAGCAACTTCTGAAACACTCTCCTTTCTCTCTGCCGACCGCCGAAGAGAGTTCCCCTCTCGCCGAACGCTACGCGATGACCGGCATCATCACAATTGATGGAGAGGAACAGATTTTTCTCTTTGACCGCACGGATCAAAGCCGCGATCTGATCACGAAAAAACCGAATTCCAAGAACATCTCTCTGGTCTCGCTCGTTCGAGAGGGTGGGAGCGCTCCTATCAAGGCGAGCATCCGAGTCGGCTCGGAATCAGGCACCATTGGATTCATCGAATCAGCACAGTCCAAGGGAGGTCCCGCGCCCGCGCCCATCCCGGGTTCAGTGGCCGCAGGCATCGGTGCGGCAGGAGCTGCGGTCGGCCCCCAACCTGGAGTCAACATGCCGGTGCTACCCCCTCTTCCTCAACAACCCTCAGCACCGCCACCGACGCGGCGCATCATCCGTAGACCCATCGTCACCGCACCCCAGGCCCAGCCTGCCACACCATGATCCCTGTAAAATCTATGTTCCGCACACTGAGGCTTTCCACCCTATCAGCTGCATGCTTGTTAGTGCTCGCAGGGGCCACTCTCCAAGCCCAGCAACCTGCCACACCGCCAAATGCGCTCACTCCTCCGATGCCTAGTCCGTCAGCACCAGTTGCTCAGGATGCCACTGTTATTTCGTCAGATACGCAACTCTCTGCAAATCTCCCGGCCTCGCCTGCGTCAACGAGGGCAACACGGCCAACCTCACCCTCGGAAGAAACCGTTTCCATTCAATTTCCTCATACCTCGGTGGCCGAGGTGCTGACGGTTTATGAAAAACTGACCGGCAAACGCCTGATCCGGGACTCGAATCTTCAAGGACCCGAACTCTCCATCATGGTTGCCGATCCCATTCCCCAAAAGGAGGCGATTTCCCTCATCGAAAGCTCCCTCCTTCTCAACGGCTACACCCTTGTGCCCGTGGATGGAAAAACGATGAAAATCCTCGGCCCCAGCCGCCCTCCCCGCGCCGAGGGCCTCCCTCTCTACCTCGAGGAATCCCAACTCCCTCAAGATGGCGACAAGATCGTCTCCTTCTATAAGAGCCTCAATTTCCTCTCTCCTGCGGAAGCAACCTCCATCATTGATGGAGTCATCCAGAGAAATGCTTACGGGGCGATTGTTCAGATCCCCAACGCAAGCGCGATTGTCATCACCGACAAGACGCCCATCATTCGCAAGGCACTTGGCATTCTCTCCGTTGTGGATCATGAGCCGAGCCAGATCATCACGGAGTTCGTCCCTCTTCAACGGGCGAATGCAGAGAAGGTTGTCGAAACGCTGAACCAGATGTTCGGAGGAGGCTCCGGCGGTGGGGGAAGTGCTCCGCCTCCAGGCGGGCAAGGGGCGGTTGTTTCGGTCGGGGGAGATGCCCATATCTTGACCGGCAAGGCACAGTTCATCGCGGACAAACGCACCAATAGAATTCTCATGGTTGTTAAGACCGAGAATTACAAATACCTCAGGGATCTGATTTCGAAACTCGATCAACCGCTTGAGGCCAATGAACCCCTAGTCCGACCTCTGAACTACCTCTCGGTGAATGACCTCTTTCCCGTGCTGGTTGATATGCTCAAGGGCAAGGATGATACTGAGTCCAAGGGGACTGGAAGTGCTAACGGTTCAACTCCGCAACCGACTCCCGCACAAAATCAGCCTGCAACTACAGGTGGGCCGAATGGAAGTGGAGGCATCTCCAATACGCCTGACAAATTGAGCGAGGCGGCCGCACAGAACCCGCCGCAGTCTGCAACGATCGGATCCACCAGCGTCATCGCGGACGCCGGCGGCAACAGTATCATTGTCTATGGCCCTCCCGACAGTAAGGCAAAGGCCTCGCAAATCATCGACCTGCTCGACCGCAGGCCTAAGCAGGTTTATCTGGCAGCCGTGATCGGTCAACTGCGACTCACCGAGGGATCCGATTACGGCGCCTCCTGGTTCGCCAAATTAAATAATGGCGGCGGTAGCAATAACGTCTTTGGAGCCGCTGGAGGCTTCACCAATCTGGTGACATCGACATTCACGAATGCACTCAACAACTTGCCCTCGACCCTCACCGGACTAACGGTCTATGGAACGGTTGCTCAAGGCATTGCCACCTACGCCCATGCCTTGGAGAGCACGGGGAAGTTCCGAACCATCTCAAGACCTGTCGTCTATACCGTGAATAACAAGAAGGCGACGATCTTCTCCGGACAGAATGTCCCCATCCCTGGAACCAGCACCTACAACACCGTGGGAGCCGTTGGAACCAATTCACTCAACAACGTCACCTCGACTATCCAGTACCAGCCAGTCGTTCTCAAGCTAGAGGTGATTCCCCTGATTAATTCAGACAAGGAGGTGAACCTTACCATCGCTCAACACAACGACAAGTTGGGTGCTTATAGTAATATCGGTGGCAACCAAGTCCCCACCATTGAGACACAGGAACTAACCACGACAGTGCGCGTTCCCAATGGATCCACCATCGTGCTGGGAGGACTAATCACGGATGATAAAACAACCAGCGATTCGGGCCTGCCTGGCCTCTACAAGATACCAATTATCGGTCCTTTGTTGGGCGGTGATGCCAACAAACAGAGGAACCGCAGTGAGCTTGTGATTATGATTCAACCGATTGTTGTCGACTCCAATGAGACTATGGAAAAAGCCAGCGTCGAGGAGGGCGCAGATAGCGAACTTGGAAAACGCGCCAAAAATATCAAACAAAAGCTGGATCCGACTCCCAGTCCGACTCCCAAGAAAAAGGGCTTTCACCTCTTCAGTCTGCCGAAAATCGACAATTACTAAGACTCGCGCATCACTTTCTGATGGACGATAAGGGTGAGAGATTGCATCCTTTTCAACTCTTCTCCTTCGGATGAAGAAAGAAACGGGTAGGTACCGAAGTGGCCAAACGGGGCGGACTGTAAATCCGCTGGCTCTGCCTTCAGTGGTTCGAATCCACTCCTGCCCAGTCTTCTGCTGAAACGATGAATGCAGAGGGATGAAACTGGATAACTTCAAAGGGCTTCCTTAGCCCTTTTGCTTTTTTGCTTTTAGCCCTGCGTCTCAGCGCCTCTGCGGGAGATACTCTTTGATCCTTACCTAAGAGTCTAAAAGCCTAAAACGCTCCTAGCATAGCAAGCCCGCCTAGGCTCGCTTCACTCCAACCGGATCGACTCGATGATGACGTTCTCGGTTGGGAAGTCGTTGCTGTTAACCGGAATTCCGCTGATAGCGTCGAGCACCTCCAATCCTTCGGTCACTTTGCCAAAGACGGTGTACTGACCATTCAACTGGGGCATGGCTTCGAGGCAGACAAAGAACTGGCTGCCGTTGGAGGCTCGCGTGGGATTGATTGCATCGGGGAGGCGGCCAGTAGAGACGGCCCCTTTGTCGAGTTTCAGGCGGATCTCAGCGGGAATAGTGTAGCCTGGACCACCGGTTCCCGCACGATCGGAGTCCTTAATATCCATGCCGACCTTTTGCAGCAGGCTATCAACAAATACTTGGCGGCTCTTGGGATCGCCGGTCTGCACCAACTGGTGAGGAAAGAGTCGGTGAAATCTCATCCCATCGTAGTAATGGCGGTTCACCAGATCCTTGAAGTTGGCCACAGTCTGAGGTGCAGCGGCGTCATTCAGCTCGATAACGATGCGCTGAGGCTTCTTCTCCTTGCGGACCTTGATCAGCATGATGGCAGACTGGGGACCAGCCCCAGTGTAACGCGGTGCTGTAGCACATCCTGTCAGTACTAGAACGGGCAGAAGGATCAGAGGAAGCAGGGATCGAATATTCATGAGCTGATAGCTTGCGAGATGCTGAGCTGAGTCTTCCCTCCGGTCAAGGGGTCGAGGGCATAAATGGGCATATCTCCCTCCAAGACACTGCGCTTGAGATAGGCAAGGGCCAGGGTAAGGGTAAAAGGCATCGCCGATTCTTCAGTGATTTGAGGGGCCATACTTGTGATCGCCCCAACAACACTCCCCTCCTCCGTGACAATGTCATGACCGGGATCAATCGTCGCCTTGTCGGGAGCAGTTAAGAGACAGAGCAGGCGATTGACCTTACCGATGCTCTTGAGGCGTGAAATGGTCTCCTGCCCCGGATAACATCCACGATCATAATCGATATGCGTTCGATCGAGCCCCGCCTCCGGGGGAAGGGTCTCCTCCGTGAGTTCTAATCCCCACATCGGAATCCCCGCCTCAATCCGTAATCTCTCCACGACGAGGGGATCGAGAATCGGAGACGATTCCACACCGGGAGTATCCTTTGTGAGATCGACGCCAGGCACCCCCAAGCGGTTGGTTCGAATACCAGGAAAGGAAACCCAAGGCTCGGACTCCGCCAACTTACCAAAAACATGAATCAGCTGACGGGAGGGCTCTAAAGTGACCGCGACATCATCTGCGACGATATAGCGCTCCAGGCGGGCTATCAGCGCCTCCTCAAGCGAGGGATCGGCCTCAACCAGTAGATCATCATTCTCCTTCCAGATCAGCAGAGGAGCGCAGAGCTTTCCCTTCGGTGTCAGGATGCAGGCTGGCAAAGCGTGCCCCGGAATAGCTCGACTCAAATCACTGGTAATCTGCCCGTTCAGATAACGGAAGGCGTCAGCTCCTGAGAGACGGAGAAGAAGCCGAGCCGGCAGAAAATATGCACCGCCATTCACTTTGGCCAGCCGTAGTTGTTCCGCCTGGGCCAACGTATTCTGAAGCATCACAGCGCTCAGGAGTTTTTTGGGCCGCCGAAGATCCCGAAAAGTTTCTTTTTCTCCGCTTTGGAGGAATCTTTTTTAGCAACCTTACTTTCCTTATTTGGGGAACAAGCGGGTGTCGGCTGATCCGGAAGATCCTTCACGCTTCCGGCGTAGGTGAAGTGACGCGCCAAGGATGCGAAGTCATCTTCTCCCCATCCTGCTTGAACGGCCCCCATGAGAGCACCGGCTGTCGCAGCCGTGACTGGGAGATCGATCCCCTTCCCATCGACCGATCGCAACGCAATCTGAAGATCCTTCAGCATGTTCTTGGTGGAAAAACGGGGTGAAAAATCCCCTGAGAGCATCAGGGGTAACTTGGCAGAGATGGCTCCCGAGTTCGCCACATTATGCTGCAGGGCCTCCATGAGACGGGGAAGGGGGACGCCACCGCGAGCCAGTAGCGCGAGTGCCTCGGAGAGCACGCCGATCTCGGCGGCACTGATCATGTTGGTGGCGACCTTCACGTAGGTGGCGGCGCCGACCGGCCCCATCTGAAGAATGGCTTTGGCCGAAACCTTCAGTACGGGCAACGCACGCTCCAGCACCGACTCCTCACCACCGATATAGTAAACAAGTTGTCCCTCGGTTGCAGCGTCACGACTGCCGGTGAAGGGGGCATCCAGGAAAGCCGCCCCCCTCTCATGAACCAGTCGCGCAGCCTCGAGCGTCTCCGCGGGGCCTACGGTCGCATGGTTCATAACGATATGGGATTCTCCCAAGGCCGTTCCCATCGAACGAATCACCTCAAGAAGCGCCTCTCCATCCCGGACAAAAAGCTGGAGGAGATCCGCCGACTCGGCCACATCACGGGCCGAGGAGAGAAAGTTTGGCTCGGCTCGGGGTGAGCGGTTCCAGACGAAAACGGCATATCCGTCGCGTCTCAGGGCCGCTGCAATGCGGCTTCCAATAATACCAAGACCAATAACCCCGACGGATGTCTTTTGAGACTTCTCCATCGGGATCAACTGAGCAAAAAACAGTCCTTATTTGGCCGGCACAACGGCGGCGCTGGCAGCAGGTAAGGTGCTATCAATCTTCGCAGACTGACGAAGCTCCTGCATGACCCCCTTGAAGATCTCGCGACGCTTCTGGGCCTGAAGGAACTGCATAATCTGCGCCTTGGCCTCGTCGAAAGTAGCGGTGCCTGCAGGCTTCTTATCGGTGACCTTGATCACATGGTAACCGAACTTGGTCTTCACGGGAGTGACGCTCACGGTGCCGGTCTTCTGGGCGAAGGCAGCATCGGCGAACTCAGGAACCATCTTGTCCTTAGGGAAGTAACCGAGATCTCCGCCACGCTGTGCGGCACCAGGCTCCTCGGAAAGTTCCGAGGCAAGCTTGCCGAAATCCTCGCCCTTGTTGGCACGGACGATCGCAGCCTTTGCCTTCTTCTCAGCGGTCTTGAGCTGTTCGGGTGTTGCGTCAGGAGGAGTACGGAAGAGGATGTGGCTGGCCTTCACGAGATCCGGGTTGGCGAACTCCTTGGTGTTGGCATCGTAGAACTTCTTAGCATCATCAGGAGTCACCGCGTCCTTACCGGCGACCTGTGCCTGCATCCACTTGGACTGGCGGATCGACTTGGTCAGGTTGGCCACGAACTGATCCATGGTGAGACCTGACTTCTTCATTTCAGCCTGGAAGACTTCCTCCGAGGGGAACTGGCTCTTGATCTTGGCAAGCTGAGCATCGATTTCAGTCTGGTCGACCTTAACGGCGGCGGCCTGCTTGTCGACGAGCTTCTCCATGATCATGCCGTCGAGAATCTGACGATATCCCTGCATTTTCTGATCCGCAGTGAGGGGTGCATTGGCCTGACCGCTGGCAGCAAGTGCCTCGCCAAATGCCTTCTCAAGATCGGCTTTGCTGATCTTCTCACCATTGACCGTGGCGACTGGATCCTTCAACGCAACGGCCGAGGAGCTGGCACCGCCCTTGGAAACGGCGTTGGAGATCATCTTGTTGAGATCTGCGGAGGAAGAGGAATTCTGTGCGTGCAACAGGCCAGCGGACAGTGTGATCGAAAGTAGGGTAAGGAATCGTTTGGTCATGAAGTTTTAGGTGAGCTCTCTACTTTGCACGGGAAGGACGGAGGCGCCAGTCGAAATTCGTCTCTTTTTCATCTTTTCGCCCAACGGATTCCCTAACACAGATTCCCGCAATCCACTCACCTTGGGGGTTTACTTTCGCAGTAGGGAGGATAAATTCACCCTTCTTGCTCACGTGGCGAAACTGGCAGACGCGTACGTCTCAGAAGCGTATGGGGAAACCCATGGAGGTTCGATTCCTCTCGTGAGCACTTTTCTTTTCTGAACGATACCACTACCGATCACTGATGGAGATCCACAAAGAGAATCCCGAAATGGTCCGGGGACTCTTCTCCGACATCGCCGGTCGCTACCAGATAGTGAACCACCTCCTCAGTGGGGGCCTTGATTTCTACTGGCGCGCTGTCGCTGTCAGCCTTATCCGCTCTTGGAAGCCAGCCACCGTACTCGATGTGGCCACGGGCAGCGGCGATCTCGCAATGGCGATCCGCAAGGCCCGTCCTCAGGCTCGCGTCGTTGGTGCTGACTTCTGCGCCCCGATGCTGGATGTAGCCCGGAAGAATGGTCTGCCCGAGCTCGTCGTGGCCGACGGAATGTGCCTCCCCTTTGCCGATCAAGATTTCGATGTCGTTACTGCAGCCTTCGGCCTTCGCAACATGGCCTCGTGGGAAAAGGGCCTCTCCGAGATGGCCCGCGTCCTAAAACCCGGCGGCCATCTCCTCATCCTCGACTTCTCTCTCCCCACCCTACCGCTGATGAGACCACTCTATCGGTTTTACCTACACAACATCCTTCCACATATCGCCGGCCTCGCAACTGGACGCAAAGATGCCTACGAATACCTTGGCGTCTCGATTGAACAGTTCCCCTCGGGCAACACAATGACCTCTCTGATAAACTCCTGCGGCTTTCGGAACGCAAAGGCATATCCGCTGACCTTGGGTACAGTGTCAATTTACACTGCGACACGCACCTAGGACTTGGCGGGATTAATTCCCCTTGGAGTCTTGCCTGACAATGCTCAAGGCCTCCTGAACGGTCGTCATGAATTGCGCGGGGAAGATGATCGTGGAGTTCTTCTCGGTCGCGATCTCGGCCATGGTTTGAAGAGTCCGCAACTGAAGGGCCACGGGGTGTGAAGCAATCACATCGGCTGCTTCGCCGAGCTTGGTGGCTGCCTGGAACTCACCCTCGGCCGCAACGATCTTGGCGCGGCGTTCGCGTTCGGCCTCAGCCTCCTTGGCCATGGCTCGCTGCATGTTATCAGGCAGGGTGATATCCTTGATCTCAACGGCCGTGACACAGGTACCCCAGGGCTCGGTATGAGTGTCGATGACGGTCTTGATTTGCTCGTTGATATTGGCGGTCTCAGCAAGAAGCTGATCGAGCGAGAAGCGGCCCACGACATTACGCACCGTGGTCTGGCTGATCTGGTTGATAGCGTTGTAGACATTCTCGATCGCGATCACGGCCTTTTCGGGATCCGTAATCTTGTAGTAGGCGACAGCAGCGATATCAATCGAGACATTGTCCTTGGTGATGATCTTTTGGGAGGGGATCTGCATTGTCACAGTGCGTAGCGAAACCTTCGCCATCGTCTGAAAGGGGCCGAAGATCACCGTGATACCGGCAGCGCGAGTTCCGGAAAATTTGCCAAGGGTGAATACCACGCCCCGCTCATACTGCATCACGACTCGGATGGAACTCAGCAGATAGAGGAGAACCAGTACGATGACGATGATCATGGTCATAACGTGACTCTAGTATTGCCAGAGGATGTGTCTAGGCAACAGATCGCATATCGTTTTTATCTCCTCGGACTCTGTTTTCACTTAAACTCGAAAGATCGGATCGAGAGTATGGCGCTTAAGAGAAGGCCTAGTAGTTCTCGACCGATCATAGGCCAACACGGCTATCCGTCAAAGATCGCGAGCTTACCTGTTATCGCTTCCGCCATTGAGGATTGATAGCAGACGCAACATGGAAACATAGAGCCACACAACAGTCACTAACAGGCCGAAAGCTCCATACCACTCCATATACTTGGGAGCATTGCCTGAAGCGGCCGATTGTCCAATAAACTCAAAGTCGATGATCAGATTCAGTGCGGCGACCACGACAATCACGAGGCTGAAGATGAGTCCAAGCTGACCTCCTCCGAAGATGGGGAGTTGAATATGGAAGAAGGAGAGGATCATCCCCAGAAGATAGGTAAGCATGATGCCAATCGTGGCACCGATCACCATCTTCATGAACCTCGGCGTGGCGCGTAGGATATTTCCTTGGAAGAGGAAAAGCATGCCTGCAAAGGTGCCGAAGGTCAGCATGACAGCCTGAACAGTGATTCCGTGGGTTCGAGCCTCATACATGGCCGAGATCCCACCCACAAAAAGTCCCTCACAAAGGGCGTAGATTGGTGCCGTGATCGGAGACCATTCCTGCTTGAAGCAGGTGACCATGGCCAGGATGAATCCAGCGATGGCTCCAACCATGGCATATCCCATCCCAGCGGATGAATAACCGCCACGGGTAGCACTCCATGTGTAAGCGGCACCCACAATGGTCAGGATTAATAGAATCGCTGACTTGTTAACGGTGCCGCGGAGGGTCATGACTCCGGAAGAACTGGAGGCTACATTAAAATCGGCTCGTTCGAGAACAGGGTTGGACATACGTTGATAAATAAGGCTGATGGGGAGTTCTGTCAATCGGGATGGATAATCAGAAACCGCAAATAAATTATGAAACTCAGGAAGACAGAAATTGGCGAATGCGGGGGAATGCTGATCAATGTGTCTTCTCTGTTTTTTCTGGGTTCCTGAGTTCCATATTAATTCTCCACTCAGTCTTGCTTCCCAAAAAAGGACGGCCCCGAGGGGATTTCTCCTCTCGGGGCCGTTAAACCTGGCGACGTCCTACTCTCGCACAACCTATAGATGCACTACCATCGGGGCTGCAGCGTTTCACTTCCGTGTTCGGGATGGGAACGGGTGGGTCCACCGCGCTATGATCACCAGAGGACGAAACCTATAGAAGTTGAACTTCTAGGGGCTTCGGGTCTCTAGGGACTCGTAGCTTGCCTTGTCGTTTTATCAGGTTTTCAAAGAACAGCCGCTTGCCGGATCATTTGATCCAACCCATCGGTATTCACTGACATCTGCAGATAGTAGTAAAAAATGCCTTAAACTTTTCGAGCTTGAATCCATTAGGCGGATTCACTGCTTAAGGTGAATCCAAAATGAACTAATAAAGCCGAACGATCATTAGTATTGCTAAGCTGAACATGTTACCATGCTTGTACCTGCAACCTATCAACGTGGTGGTCTTCCACGGATCTTCAGGGAGAACTCATCTTGGGAGAGGCTTGGCGCTTAGATGCTTTCAGCGCTTATCCTTTCCGAACATAGCTGCCCGGCAATGCCGTTGACACGACAACCGGAACACCAGAGGTTCGTCACTCTCGGTCCTCTCGTACTAGAAAGTGAACCCCTCAATTCTCCTGCGCCCACAGTGGATAAGGACCGAACTGTCTCGCGACGTTCTGAACCCAGCTCGCGTACCACTTTAACCGGCGAACAGCCGGACCCTTGGGACCTTCTCCAGCCCCAGGATGTGATGAGCCGACATCGAGGTGCCAAACCATGCCGTCGATATGAGCTCTTGGGCATGATCAGCCTGTTATCCCTAGCGTACCTTTTGTCCGTTGAGCGATGGCAATTCCACATTCAACCACCGGATCACTTGGGCCGACTTTCGTCCCTGCTCGACATGTGTGTCTCGCAGTTAAGCTGGCTTATATCCATGTACTCGTCACCCGATTATCAACCGGGCTGAGCCAACCTTCGCACTCCTCCGTTACTCTTTGGGAGGAGACCGCCCCAGTCAAACTGACCGGCTGCCATGGTCCCTCGCCCAGATAATGGGCCGAGGTTAGATTCTCCAATTTGCAAGGGTGGTGTTTCATTGACGACTCATCGAACCCCGAAAGATTCGAATCAAAGTCTCCCACTTACACTAAGCATGAAAACCGAAAAACCAGTGACAGCGTACAGTAAAGGTGCATAGGGTCTTTCCGTCCTACTGCGGGCAGGCGGCATCTTCACCGCCATTACAACTTCGCTGAGCTCCTCGTTGAGACAGCGGTCAACTCGTTACACGATTCGTGCAGGTCGGAACTTACCCGACAAGGAATTTCGCTACCTTAGGACCGTTATAGTTACGGCCGACATTCACGGGGACTTGAGTTCGAAGCTTCGCATTGCTGCTAACATCTTACCGTAATCTTTCCGCATTGGTCACGTGTCACACCCTATACGTCGACTTGCGTCTTAGCAGAGTGCTGTGTTTTTGTTAAACAGTCGGTTGACCCTACTCACTGCGCCCTACATCACTGTAGGGACCCCTTCTTCCGAAGTTACGGGGCTAGATTGCCGAGTTCCTTAACGAGGTTTCACTCACGCGCCTTAGTCTATTCGACTCACCCACCTGTGTCGGTTTACGGTACGGACTGCCATGGGAACACATACAGGCTTTTCTCGATACAGTATTTGAAGAATCCGCTTCGGCCGAAGCCTCCACGTTATCTTGCGAAACCGCCACTTTCAATCGGCGGCCCTTCTCCTACCATATGTCCCCTGTAAGCTTAACCATTGCAGGTGCAGGAATATAAACCTGCTATCCATCGACTACGCCTCTCGGCCTCGCCTTAGGTTCCGACTAACCCTGGGAGGACGAACCTTCCCCAGGAAACCTTGGGTTTACGGCGGCCGGGAATTCAACCCGGCTTATCGCTACTCATGTCTGCATCCTCACTTGTTGGCACTCCACCTAGCGTTTCCACATGGCTTCAATGCGCCAACAATGCTCTCCTACCACGCACGTCTGGCGAACCAATCGTGCATCCAGAGCTTCGGTATACCGCTTATCGCCAATCATTTTCGGCGCAAGATCGCTCGATGAGTCAGCTATTACGCACTGTTTAAATGGTGGCTGCCTCTAAGCCAACATCCTCACTGTCTAAGCAATCTCACATCCTTTCCACTGAGCGGTATTTAGGCACCTTAGCTGCTGATCTGGGTTGTTTCCCTCTCGAATACGAAGCTTATCCCTCGCATTCTGCCTCCTGGACTTCACCCTATGGCATTCGGAGTTTGATTGAATTCGGTACCCGGGTATGGGCCCTAGTTCATCCAGTGCTCTACCTCCATAGGTCAGCGTCCAAGGCTCTACCTCAATAGATTTCGGAGAGAACCAGCTATGACGGGGTTTGATTAGTCTTTCGCTCCTACCCACAGTTCATCCGAGAACTTTTCAACGTTCACCGGTTCGGTCCTTCATCCCGTGTTACCGGGACTTCAACCTGACCATGGGTAGATCACCTCCGCTTCGGGTCTAGCACCAGCAGCTGGGCGTCCATTTCGGACTCGCTTTCGCTTCGCCTCCGTCCCAGAAGGACTTAGACTTGCCACTGATGCTAACTCGCAGACTCATTAAGCAAAAGGCACGCCATCACCCTTGCGGGCTCTGACACCTTGTAAGCACATGATTTCAGGTACTATTTCACTCCGCTCGCAGCGGTTCTTTTCACCTTTCCCTCGCGGTACTTGTTCACTATCGGTCGCCTGTTAGTATTTAGCCTTACGGAGTGGTCTCCGTGGATTCATGCCAAGTTTCACGTGGATGGCATTACTCAGGAACTCCCTAGGGGTCATCGGATTTTTGGTTACAGGTCTGTCACCTTCTATAGAGCGCTTTTCCACACGCTTCACCTAATCTTCTGACTCCCACGTTGGGGTCCTACAACCCCGGAGGACAAGTCCTCCGGTTTGGGCTCTTCCGCTTTCGCTCGCCACTACTGACGGAATCGTTTCACTTTCTTTTCCTCTGGTTACTGAGATGTTTCACTTCACCAGGTTTCGCTCCCACTGTTCTATGTATTCAAACAGCGGTGGCCAGATATGACTCTGACCGGGTTACCCCATTCGGAAATCTCCGGATCGTAGCGTACTTGCCGCTCCCCGAAGCTTATCGCAGCTTATCGCGTCCTTCATCGCCTACAGGCACCAAGGCATTCATCATGTGCTCTTAGTAGCTTTTGATATCGTTCATTCTGAAATTTCGGTGAACACCGGTCGTCTCAAGACGCCGTATGCTCACGGACTCAGCTCTAAAGTTGTAATTTTTTACCCTATCTGCAGATGTCAAAGAACTTCCGACGGGACTATGCCCGCGGGGAGCGCCGGATCCTGGGATCCCACACAGCCAAAAATTGGTTCGGATGGATCGGCTCCCGCAAATAAAGCGGAAGCTATGAAAATTGTTAATGAGAAGTTTTTAACTTAGAGTCTGTAGAAAGTGGTGGGCCTGACTGGATTCGAACCAGTGACCCTGCGCTTATCAAGCGCATGCTCTAACCAGCTGAGCTACAGGCCCTATTAGAGACTAAGACTTATGGTTAAATTGGTGGAGGCATGGGGATTCGAACCCCAGACATTCTGCTTGCAAAGCAGACGCTCTACCAACTGAGCTATACCCCCGCGGTGCGGCGGCAGAGCCGCTAGAAATATTAAAAACTAGTCACGAAACACATGTAAACGGTGTTACCTGTTTCTCTTACAGCAAAAACTGAATTGTGCGTTCCTCATCGAACCCTCCGACCTTTCGATCTTCGGGATTTCATCGCTTGCAGCATCTCCTAAGAGAGTGTTTAGCGATCGACCTTCCGGAATATTCTAGATTTTCCGGATATCTCCTTAGAAAGGAGGTGATCCAGCCGCAGGTTCCCCTACGGCTACCTTGTTACGACTTCATCCCAGTTACCATCCATACCTTAGGCACCTGCCTCCCTTGCGGGTTGGCGCAGCGACTTCGGGTACAAACGACTTCCATGATGTGACGGGCGGTGTGTACAAGGCCCGGGAACGTATTCACGCCGTCGTAGCTGATACGGCATTACTAGCGATTCCAACTTCATGAAGGCGAGTTGCAGCCTTCAATCCGAACTGGGCCCAGGTTTGGTGATTTCCTCCACCTCGCGGTTTCGGTTCCTTCTGTCCTGGGCATTGTAGTACGTGTGCAGCCCTGGCCGTAAGGGCCATACTGACTTGACGTCGTCCCCACCTTCCTCCCCGTTTCACAGGGCAGTCTGATCAGAGTGCTCGGCTTGCGCCGGTGGCAACAGATCACAGGGGTTGCGCTCGTTGCGGGACTTAACCCAACATCTCACGACACGAGCTGACGACAGCCATGCAGCACCTGTGCAAATTGTGTATTGCTACACTCCCCGGCTTTCACCGGTTTAGAGATGCATGTCAAGGCCAGGTAAGGTTCTTCGCGTTGCATCGAATTAAGCCACATACTCCACCGCTTGTGCGGGCCCCCGTCAATTTCTTTGAGTTTTAATCTTGCGACCGTACTTCCCAGGCGGCACGTTTAACGCGTTAGCTCCGGCACGGAAGGGGTCGAATCCTCCCACACCAAACGTGCACCGTTTACTGCCAGGACTACCGGGGTATCTAATCCCGTTTGCTCCCCTGGCCTTCGTGCATGAGCGTCAGGTAATGCCCAGAGATTCGCCTTCGCCACTGGTCTTCCTCACGATATCTACGCATTTCACTGCTACACCGTGAATTCCAATCTCCTCTACATACCTCTAGCGGAGCAGTATCGAATGCAGTTTAGAGGTTGAGCCCCTAAATTTCACATCCGACTTACCCCACAGCCTGCGCACCCTTTACGCCCAATGAATCCGAACAACGCTTGAGACCTCTGTATTACCGCGGCTGCTGGCACAGAGTTAGCCGTCTCTTCCTCTAATGGTACTATCACTTTCTTGTTCCCATTTGACAGGAGTTTACAATCCGAAAACCTTCATCCTCCACGCGGCGTCGCTCCATCAGGGTTTCCCCCATTGTGAAAAATTCTCGACTGCTGCCACCCGTAGGTGTCTGGACCGTGTCTCAGTTCCAGTGTGGCTGGTCGTCCTCTCAGACCAGCTACCCGTCATAGCCTTGGTGAGCCGTTACCTCACCAACTAGCTGATAGGCCGCGAGCTCATCAGGAAGCGTCTTGCGACTTTGGCTTCGGAGGGATGTCCCCCCTGGCCATATGCGGTATTAATTCGCCTTTCGGCGAGTTATCCCCCACTTCCCGGCAGATTGCTCACGTGTTACGCACCCGTTCGCCACTAGATTTCATCGGTATTGCTACAAATGAAATCCCGTTCGACTTGCATGTCTTATCCACGCCGCCAGCGTTCGTTCTGAGCCAGAATCAAACTCTCCGTAGAAAGTTTGCGCCTTCCCACGCTAAATGGGAGGCAAATTTCCAGCATCATCTTTTCCTTAGCCACCGTAGTGACCAAGGGACGATCTGTATTAAACTTCGATTAAGAAAATCGACGAAAAACGCACAATTCAGTTCTTGCTGTTTTTGTATATGATCCATCCGGCTTCCTATGCTTGTGCGAAACCGGACCTGCGCTATCAAAGATCGATGCCAGTGGCTGCTGAGAAAGTAAGCCGACCCATGTTGCTTTCGTTTATCACGGAAGCGTTTTGTGGGCCGCCTGAACTTACTCGTACTGTTCAAGTACACGAGGCAGACTGGCGAAGAACATTCCCGAGCGAGTGACTGAGGTCCCTGCTGGGATTGAAAACCTTATACGAGTTCTTCCTAGAGTCAACGAATTCTTTCACTTTTTTAAAAAACTTTTTGGGCTGCCCAATCTGTTTTTTTCCACCATTCCTACTGAAAAAAGAGAACGCCCGCCGGCCCAGATTTTATGGGCATCGGCGGGCGTGTAAAAAAGGAGGCTTTTGTAAGACTCTCTCCGGGTCCAGATTTTAACGGCTTCGGGAGATGTTCTGTATCGGCGTAGTTGTCAGCGCGCGCGACGGGACTCCACAAACTGGACCACGGCCTCGTAAGCCACAGGAATCATCGAGACGAAGATGATGCCGATCACGACGGCCTCGAAATGTTTCTGCACCCAGGGCATCTGCCCGAAGAAGAGCCCAGCCGACATCATGAGCAGCACCCAAAGAATGCTGCCAACAACGGTGTAGAGCACGAACTTGCGTCGATCCATCGAGGCCATCCCGGCAACGAACGGAGCCAGTGTGCGGAAGATCGGAAGGAAGCGCGCCATCACGACAGCCTTCACCCCATGCTTCTCGAAGAAGAGATGGGTGCGGTCGAGGTACTCCTTTTTAAGGACCAGAGCATCCTCCTTGAAGATGCTTCCACCCAACTTCGCTCCAATGGAGAAGTTCACGAGATTGCCAAGGACCGCGGCCACCATCAGCAGCCCCATGGCTATGGGCCATTGCAATCCTGCACCGGGATGGGATGCCGCATAAGCTCCAATGGCAAAGAGAAGGGCATCGCCGGGAAGGAAGGGAGTGATCACGAGTCCTGTCTCGCAGAAGACAATGGCGAAGAGGATCGCGTACACCCAGACGCCATAAGCGTGGACGATATTTTCGAGGCTCTTGTCGAGGTGAATGAAGTTGGCTTGAAACCAGTGAATGAAGTCAGCGATATGCATTCGGCCTATGAAGCAGGATTCATGCGCCTCGGCAAGCCAAGGGATAATAATCCACGGAAAAGGAGCATCCGGACTTCGCGGCGCGGAATGCTGACCCTCGCCGCATCAGGAGAACGTATGATCTCCCTAAGCGTCCGAACCGCGAGATCATGAGGCAGAGCTGTCGCCATGAGAATCCTCCCGGGACGCAGCCCCGTCAGATACATGGCTCCGGATCTAAGCCATTTCTCTGCCTGTTCATACAGCGAGGGAAGATCCTCATTCTTCACATACAGACGCCCCAGAGACCTATCCTCCACGCGGTCACGGAGGATATTCACGAGCTGCAGCCCCTTGCCGTACTCGCAGCCCAACCTCTTCATTTCCTGTTCGGAATAAAGAAGTGTTCGAGGTACATGTTTCGCAATCAGGAGAGTCCACGTCTCCCCAACCGATCCGGCTACCTGGTGACAATAGAGCTCCAACTCCTGCTCCCCGAGCGGCACCTCCGAGGGAAATCTCATTAAGTCGGAGAGTTGACCCTCAATGATCGATTGCCAAAGCGTGATCAGCTCCATGCCGTCAGGACTACCCGCCAGGGCAGTGAGTAGTTGCGGTATAGCCCGAATCAACTCCCCCTCTCTGTCGCTGAGTTCCCCGGGACGTATCTTCGCTTGCCCAATGTCACAGTCGCCCTCACTCAATGCCCTCCTCAGTTCTTCCAACAGCGCGACCCTCCCTTCGCGAGGTATCGAGCCCGAATCAGCGATCGTATCCGACGCCCGCGCCAGCAAGTAAGCAAGCCCAAGCGGCTCGCGTAAGGAACGGGGTAAAATCCCGAGCGTCAGGCCAAATGTCCTCGCGTGATCGCGAAGGAGATGGCGAATCTCCCGGGCTTCCATGATTAGAGACGGGGCTTGGGGGTCGGCTGAGGAGGCGCATAAGCTGCCGGCTCACCCCCGCTCCCTGAGCCATCCGTGCGCGCAGGCCGAATACCGACACGCTTGAGCACAATCATCTTCTCATCCGCTTTACCTAGTCCTCTGGACTCTGCTTCGGCGACATGCCCACCATCCAGCGATGCCTTGGGCATTCGGGAGAGCACCCGCTGTTCATCCAGCAAACGCAGTGCCGTGGCGTCGATCGCCACCGGATCCTTGGATGCGAAAAGCGTTGAATAGGTCACGCAGTTTACCGGGCTCGGGTAGGGACCTCCTGCATACTGGAGCACCATGCCATCCATAATCGTCATGACAACTTTCTTGCCGAGCCACTCGCTTCCATAAACATCGGCAAGCGCTGAATCTCCGTATCCCTCACCCCTGCCAAATCTCCTCCAGTTATCGAGTGTTCCCAGCGTCATCCCTGCCAGAGCGCCATTGATCCCCGTGAAGTAGCTGTCGCAGAGGGAAGGTATATTGATCACCTTGTCGACGTCACGGGAGAGGATGATCGGGACATGGCTCTCCTCGCTCAGTTGTGCGGTTGGCCCAAGGATATCACTCAAGGAAGTGCGTGATTCCTTAAAACCCATATCCCCGTAGACAAGACGCCCGGTCGCCGTGGCCGTCACCACTACCCGAGGATCGTATCCCTCCCCCTTCTCGATCCAGCGAAGATTCAGCCCGGGCACCCTGTCATAGCCGGCTTGGACAAGATCCTCGCGACGTCGATCCCAGACAATGATGTCGCTCGGCTTGATACCTGCGGCAACCAATCCCTCGACGACGGCTTGAGCCACCGCCGGATGGGTTCCCCCGACGGCACCAGGTTGTGAGGCGACCTTGATGCCGACCTTCTCCCCCGGCTTGATCAGGGATCGCCAGGCGGCATCGGGCGTGCTTTTTCCAGTCACCTCGCAGACCAGTCCCGCCACCATCTGGGAGATAACAGACTGTCTCGGCATCATCCCCGATCCCATCGCCTGAGAATCGAGAGCGAACCAAACTACAGACTTCTGCATGGCACTATCCGGGCGAGGGGGAGGCAAGTCAGCCCAGACCGTCCACAGCGGAAAAAGTACGAATGCAAGCAGCGCTACAATCCTCACGCCGGTTCCTCCCGGCAGATCTCCGGCGTTGGCTCCTCACAGCGATAATAATCATGGCCGATCACGACTTTTGGCCGGCCATTGGCGAGACGCCACTTGTTGGTGTCGCGCAGTGAGAAAACACAGCCACAGTACTGCTGGGCGTAGAATTCCTCGCGCTTGGAAATCTCGATCATCCTTTCGGCCCCGCCTCCCTTGCGCCAGTTGTGCGTCCAGTATCTCATTCCGGGCCAGCGGGCCGCGGCACGCTCGCCGGCACCGTTGATTTGATTCATATCTTTCCAACGCGAGATCCCAAGACAGCTCGTGATGACGTTGAATCCTTTTTCAAAAGCGTGGAGCGCCGTCCTCTCGAACCTCATGTCGAAGCAGGCCGTGCATCGCTCCCCCCGTTCGGGTGCCCACTCGAGCCCCTTCACCCTGGCGAACCAGTTGTCCGTATCGTAGTCGGCATCGGTGAACGGGATGCCATGCTCCTCGGCGAAACGAATATTCTCCACCTTCCTCAATTCGTATTCCTCGCGGGGATGGATGTTCGGATTATAGAAAAAAATCTCCAACTCCAGCCCCGAGGCGACCATTGCCTCGATCACCTCGCCTGAGCAGGGAGCACAGCAGGAATGCAGCATGACGCGCTTCTCACCGCCGGGAGGCTGGAGTTCTGGACGTTGGAAGGGAGCGGCACTCATTCGCGGATTATTTGTAAATGATCATGCGGGCATCGATCCCGGTAAAGTTCTGATAAGAATAGCCCGCATAGCCGGGGTAGACAACAGGCACGACACCTCCGCCATAAGTGCCGCCTCCCCAGCTCCCGCAGCGACCACCATACCATCCCCCATATCCTCCGTATCCGCCCACTGGAACATACCCCACCATGGGCGGGACTAGGTAGCTATAGGGAACCGTCCAACTCTGGCAGTTTTTGATGATCACCGCATCAGCACCTGCGCGATGGGCATTGTAGAGAACGGAATTTATCGCGAAGGGATAGCCTAGCGTCGTCTGGAAGGCGAAACGCCCGATCTCGAAGTAGGGACGGGGTGGTGCGGCGTTGAGAATCGGGATGATCGCATTCGATGGCTTCGGCGGATAGTAATTCGCCGTTGCTGGCTGATAGAAGACCGCAGTCGAACTCACACTGGCGCAGGCTGTCAGAAGAATCGAAACAGCAACGATCAGAAGAGCCGGGAGCAATTTCATGGCACTGAATCCTCCCACAGGAGGGCATGCAGGGAAACGTTGAAAAAAAAAGAGTCCCCTCAATCTTTTTGAGATTTCTTTGAACACTCGAGCGTTTCGCAGGTCTTAATTCTTTACCCACGGCCATCGCGAACGGATGCCATCAACAAAAGAACCAAAAACAGATAGAGCACATAAAATCCTAAGAATTTCCAACCTTCGTCATGCCCGGGTCGGGGGGCCCGGCTTGACGGCCACTGCGCGGGAGCGGCGTGATCAAGACGCCCTTCCGCGCAGTTTATTTATACAGATGATTCTCGCGCAGCCGCAACGGATGCGTTGCAACGGCCGGGCAAGCAAACGCTGAGAGAGCAGAGGAAGACCACTGTCTCCAATACATTTCCTCTGCGCCTCTGCGGGATATCTTCCCGTATTTACTTCGCAACCTCCGAGAGGCACCCAGCCAATCGAGTGATAGCGTTCTGAATGATCGGGTGGCCGTGGGCGAACAGGAGAACCTCAGGCTTCAGATCTCCCAGAGCGGCAAGAGACCGCAGAGACCGCTTCTTATCCTCCCGATACTTCTCGGGAAGCAGTCGCAGTCCCTCGGGCTCAAGATTGATCAGGGCATCCCCAAAGATCAGGACCCCCTCATGCAGGAAGGCCGTCTCACCCGGACCGAATCCGGGTAGGGCGATCGCTTTCATTCCTGCCACCGGATCACCGGAGCGGAACCGCTGATCGGCGATGATGTCCTCCCCGGCATCCTCTGACGCAAAGACCGGAATTCCGAAGCGCTTGGCTAGGGCAAGACTCTCCCTCTGATGGTTGCCACTGGTCAGGAGCACGGCTGCGGGAGCGGAAAACGACTCCGCCACCAAATCCTGAAGGACTGCATCAGCCAAAGGAATCGGATCGATGAAAATCAACCCCGCCTCGGTCACCAGTGCTGTCGAAGAACAATCACACTTCACGGCGGGCTCATACCCCTGCCAGTGGAACAGACCCGGTCGAATGGTGGAATGTTCGGGAACGGGCTTCATGCTGCTAGGGGCTTAGGCTGAAACCTCTTTGATAAATCCAAATTCAAAAGGGAAGGGGGGGGTACGTGAGATCTTATCTGCGGCCTGACTTTTTTTGAGAGGATATGCCGATCTGGTTTATACCATGAAGTTTTTCTCATGCGAACTTAAGCACGTTGGTGGTAATTGCTGCCGTTAGGGCTGTTAAGCTTACACATTGCAGGACAGCGATTAACTCATCCTTGAAAACCTGAGAGTGATCTGTCTTTTCCACATATCAGCTCGTCCCGAGTACTAAATGTGACTTCAGGTTCATCAAATTTCGCTTATGATTATGTTTTCCCCACGAGGCCCAAAGGATCAAATACATGAAACACATCTTCTTTAACTCGTCGATGCCCAGGAGTATGTCGACCCTGCTCCAATGCATCCTTAACGAAAACCCTGCGATCTGCGCGACACCGACTGATCCTGTGCTCGAGTACCTCTATGCAGCTCGCAGAAACTACACCAATACCCCCGAAGTCAAGGCAATGGGGGCAGAGCTGGCACTAAAGACCTGGCGTGGTTTCTGCCTGGGTGGCCTTCATGGATATGCGGAGGCTTACACGGAGCGCCCCTACTTGTGCATCAAGACGCGCGGAGCAAGCGCCCACTACAGGTGGTTTGAGGCATTTATGCCGGAGAAGCCTAAAATGATCTGCATGGTGCGTGATCTCCGGTCGATTCTTTCATCGATGGAAAAAATCTTCCGCAGAAACTCCGAAAATCATTCTCCAATCGTGGATCACGGAGAGATGAAAGGTACAAGTACATCTAAAAGAGTCGGAATATGGCTGAACTCTCCTCCGGTTGGCTTGGCGTTAGAGCGTCTTAGACAGTGCTTTCAGGAGGGAATCAATCGGGAAATGCTAATCCTCCGCGCCGAAGACCTCACCTCCAGCCCCACTGAGGTAATGCGGAAATTGTACGCCTATCTGAAAATGGATCCCTATTCCCATGACTTTGATCATGTGGAGCAGTCGATCACTGAGGATGACTCCATCTATGGTCTAACTCATGATTTGCATACCATCCGCCAAAAGATTGCTCCTGTGCAGGAGGACTTCGAGGAAGTACTTGGCTCAACCCTCTGCACCCAAATCAATCAACAGTTTCGTTGGTACCAAGAACTCTTTGGCTATGTACCACTATCAAATGTGCTGAAATCTAGTCCTTAAAGCTTGAAGGGTGGTGATTTGTAGATCAGTTCCTCTCCGCGCCTATGCGTTTGCTTGCCTGGCCGTTGCTTCGCATCCGTTACAGATGCGGGAAAACTCATCGGGATTTCTTCTCAGCGAGTGCCTTCTCGATCTTTCCCAGCGGCAGGCAGTTCACGACGTCGGCCTTGGTCAACCATCCCTTGCGAGCAATGCCGACTCCATAGATCAGATCCTGGAGGCCGTAGACCGTGTGGGCGTCGGGGTTGATCGCGCACTTCACACCCTTCTCTTTCGCCAGTGGCCACCAGCGCCAATCCATGTCGAGGCGCCAGGGGCTGGCGTTGATCTCAATGATCGTCCCGGTCTCAGCAGCAGCCTCGATCACGGCGGGGATATTCACTGGATAGGCGTCGCGCGCGAGGAGCAGTCGGCCCGTCAGATGCCCCATCATCGTGACATGGGGATTGCGGATTGCGCGGATGATCCTCTCGGTCATCGTCTTTTCATCGGCCGTGAAACCTGAGTGAACCGAGGCGACGACATAGTCGAGTGTCTCGAGAACCTCGTCAGGGAAATCGAGATCTCCCTCCTTGAGGATGTCGCATTCGCTGCCCGCGAAGAGCCTGAACCCGGCCTCCTGAAATTCCTTGGAGGCATTGAGCTCACGGATCTCAGCCACCTGCTCGGCAAGATGTATGGCATCGAGTCCGCGGGCCTGGAAGGAGCTTTTGCTGTGATCGGCGATGCCGAGGTATTCGAGACCCAGATCGATCGCCGCTCGGGCCATCTCGATCAGGGAATTCTTCCCGTCACTCGCGGTCGTGTGGCAATGGAAGGTGCCGCGCAGGTTGCTCCACTCAATCAGATCGGGCAGTTCACATGCCTCAGCAGCGGCGATCTCCCCTTTGTCCTCGCGAAGCTCGGGCGGAATGAAATCGAGGCCCAATGATTTGTAGAGTCCCTTCTCGTCATGGATCTCCGGCGGCTGCTCCGCACCTTCGGCCACGGTGAAGCGGTATTCGTTCAGTGACCATCCACGCTCCAGCGCACGGCTACGGAGGCGAATGTTGTGCTCCTTACTCCCCGTGAAATAGACGAGGGCAAACGGGAACTCCTCCGGCTTCACCACGCGGAGATCGCACTGCACCCCGTCCTTGAGGCGGACACTCGATTTCGTCGCCCCGCTGACAATCACCTCCTCCACCAATGGGTGGTGAACGAAGAAAGCCGTGACCTCTTCGGGTTGCTTCGAAGAGACCAAAATATCAAGGTCACCGATCGTCTCCTTGCGGCGGCGGAAGCTCCCTCCCTCGCTGATCTGCCCGACGGCCTCATGAGCGCGCAGATCGGAGAGGAGTTCTTCTGCAAGCTCCGCGACGACATTGATCCGGAAGCGTCCGGCGTGCTTGCGGTGATCCTCGATCGCCTTCAGGAGCTTGGTCTGGGTCTTCTCGCCAAAGCCCGCCAACTCCGCGGCCTTCCCCTCCTTGCAGACCCGCTCGAGATCCTCCACGGAGGAGACGCCGAGCTGATCATGGAGGGCCTTGATCTTCTTGGCTCCGAGACCCTGCAGTTCAAAAAGCTCAAAGATCCCCTCGGGGAATGAGCCCTTGAGTTCCTCGTAGTATTCAAGCCGGCCGGTGGTCACGAGTTCCGTGACTTTTTCGGAGATCGCCTTGCCGATTCCCTCGATCTCACCCAGACGCCCCTCGGCGACGATGGTCTCGATCGGCTCGCTCAGCGACTCCAGGGCCCGTGCCGCATTCGTGTAGGCCCGGATTTTGAACGGATTCTCGCCCTTCAGTTCAAGCAACTGGGCGATGTGCTCCAAAATCTCACCAACATGGGCGGGTGTCTCAGACATGATTTTGTGCTTTTGGCGCAGTGATACAAATTCCTGTTTTAGCAGTATAGTTCATGCAACTTCACTTGGAAGCCTTGCCCTATATCCAAAATCACTGCACCAACCGAGAAAACTACTTGGCAATGATAGTTATGATGGTCGTTGTGCTGTATCCACTACCTGACAAGCATGGCTGATTTGTAATTCCTGTTAGGGCACCATACTCGACTGTCATTGTATAGTTAACGTTGGTCTTTAGAAAATTGGGCGGTAAAGCAAGATTCGTAACAAGACTATTGCCGCCGATGCCAACCGCCGGGCAAATAATAAAGTTTGTTGTTCCGCCTCCAGAAGCAGATGAAAGATTTCCCCAATCGGTATAGTCAGTAGATTCGAAGGATATTATCTCTAACCCACATTGGGTAAATGGTGCATACCCAGAAAAAACAGACCATACGATGTTGTTGGAGCTATTTGCTGCTAGCTGTAGGATTCCGTTGGTCCAAATTGGTGCTTTGCCATTCACTGAAGTAATTTGGGGAGCTATAGGGTAAGAGTCACTTGGCAATAAAAGCTTTTGTCCCGTTGAAAAAGTATAAGTTCCATTTGAAAACTGGGAATCAAGTTGCAACTTAGTTAGCGCTCCACCAGAGTAAGAATATCCGTCCGAGCTAACTTTTAAAGGGATAGAGGTGCCTGTAGGAGGTGTAAAAGAGGCAGGCAAAGGGCTAATGACTTGAAAACTGTAAGGACCGTAATTGCCGATATTGTAGCAGTCACTTTTTTGTGCACCTTGAGGGTTGTACTCTTTAAGGGCTGAGACATTGGTCTGTTCATAAGAATGCTGCTTGAATAGTGTACAAGGATTGCTTCCAAAAAGACTTGGTGGGATGAAAATTGCAAATGAGTTGAAGTTTCCTTGCGTTTTCCATTCATTAAATTTAACGGGTATAACAACTCCAGTTGGCAACTGATTGATAAGATTGGTTGAGAAAGTAAATTGGGTAGCATTTGGTGTATTATTGGTTGAAAAACCATTAAAACTTCCAATTGAGTAGATAGTAAGGCCAGATTGAAGGTCACTTGTACCAGGCCAAGAAATTGTGAATGCTTTGTTGGGATCTTGAATCATTATATACCCCTGCGGTGTCCAAACCGCATTGCTAACTATCGAAATCAATGGAGGAGGGGGAAAGACATCCGCTCCTATAATGTTTGTGAAATAATTCGTCTGTCCGGAAATATTTATAGAAAAAACGCCCTTGCTTCCTGCGGGGCAAAACGTGTTCATATCATTGATGCTCAAGAAGTACGGGGTATAAATAGCCCCCCCAGTATTACTACCCATAGAAAGAGCCTTAAAAATAGGCGTCGTTCCAGACGGGAGAGTGAGAGTTGCAGAAACAATCGAGGTGGCAAGACTTTGCAGGCATTGAGCAGATGCAGTTACCGAGTAAGGTTGACTGGGGTCTAACACCAGATTGGATGCGTTTGATCCATTCTGATTGTACCAAGCAGCCTTTGAGATCCATGTATTGGTAATTATGGCAGCAGAGAGAGCCCTCGTGGAGGGATTCAAACCCATGTAGATAATTGAGAGTAGAAGCGTGGGAAGGAAATTTTTCATAGGGGTTGAGGAGCTAACATTATGAATGTATATTGTCATTCATATTCTGGCAAGGTTTTCCTTCTTACATTTTAGGTGCAAAGGTTTGATCGTGGCGGGTGATTCCTTTGCCCAGAGGATGAGTCGTCCGCTGAAAAGGAGGAACGGTTTTAGGAGCAAAAGTAACGGGACATAAAATCCGTGTGTCCATTCCTTAAACATGTTTGGACCTAGAAGGAGAGAATATCAATAATCAAAGCATGGCCGTGGCCATCAATCCATCCAATTGATGGAGATCTCCGAAAATCTGAGATTTAATTCTGTGACTTGTCTCTGCCCAGCGGCCTCTGGCACCCGCGGCAAACAGATTCCGTCTCCGGGCGTTATCGGATGACTTGACTAGGACATTTTCCTTCTGCAGTTCAGCACTCCTTTTCCTCAACAGGATTTCCTCTGGAGTTTCGATTTCGCCTTTAACCAAGGGCTTCGGCGCTACAGTGAGTTCGATATTGCCTGATAGCGGATTATCTCGGAGAGGGTCGTTCATGGCACTATGCAGGCTCTGCTGGCAACTTTTTCTGAAGACAACGAGTTCACGAACCCGTTCCAGAATATTCTGTTCCAATAACAAGGCCCTATGAGACTTTGCGTTTGGACAATCAGCGTTCTTGAGTTCGCAAATCAAACTCGTGAGTGATTGATCCATCTGATCAAGGTCTCCCACGGCTGAATCGAGGCCCTCCTCCAGAATAACACGAGATGTCGTGATTCCATGGAGCTTCACTTGAACTACTTCGATCAACTCCTTGTCATTTAAATCCGAAAATGTCTGCATTCGCAAAAGCGTCCCGATACCAAGAAGAACGCATGCGCTTACACCAGCGATGAAAAAGATAAGGAATCTCATCGCTAAAACGTCTCCAACTCAGCGAAGCCCAGCCGTCGCCAGCAAGTCGACTCGCTTCATCATGTTCGCCAATTTGACCTTTTCCTGAGCAGCAAAGTTTTCCCAAGCGCTCTGCTCGTTCTTGGAGAGGATATTCTTAGTGTGCAAGGTTCCTGGTACGGTGATCCGCAACTGCTGCTCCATGCTGTTACGGGTGGTGATCAGTGAGCGGAACTCCTCAAGAGTTAAGATCTCCTGTTTTTTGATTTCCTGCTCTGCAGCCCCCTGTGGCTGCCAGATCTCAACCTTGGAAATATAATAATTCACATCGTCTCTGATTCGATCGACATGATTGCAGGCCAATAACGCCGAAAAGATGCCCTGATCTACCTCGACAATTTCATGGCGTAATTCCTGAGGCAATCCCTTGCTCGGCTCGAACACCTCTCCCTGCCGGGTATTCAATAAAAGAACCGCCATAAAACCCGACAAGATAAACAGGGAGAGCAATCCTGCGGCTTGTAAGAGGGTACCTAGCTTCATTAGCTCGGTAATATCCGCACCTTTCAACTTCTGTCAACAGAGATTTGTGGGACATGCCATGCCCACAGAGAAAACTCGCGGGCAATTATTATTACTAGCAAACTGGCAAGAGTGATTACCCAGCCGGAGGTTCCGAAAAATGACTCTCCAACACCTCAATCACTCGCCCCACTGGCAGGCCGATGACGTTATCCATCGATCCCTCGATACTCTCGATCAGCCGACCCCGATCCTCCTGGGCCGCGTAGGAACCGGCCTTGTCGAGGGGGTTAATTTCGCGCAAGTATTCAGTGATCAAGGCCTCGTCGAGTGGACGAAAGGAGACACGCGTCGACTCCACAAAGCTGCAGCGCTCGGCTTTACCTCCACGCAGCATGCAGACGCCTGTGAGCACCTCATGCGCTCTGCCACTGAGTCGGCGGAGCATTTCTACTGCATGATCAAGGTCACGCGGCTTGCCAAGAATCTCCCCATCGAGCACAACCACGGTGTCTGCCCCGAGGACCACATCCCCGAAGATCGTAGCCGCCAGCTTCAGAGCCTTCATCTCGGCATTAGCGAGGACCAAGGCTCGCGGCGCAAGCCCTTCTGAGAATTCCTCAACGTCAGCAGGGGAGACGATGACCTCGAATCCGGCAGCTTCCAAAAGATCACGACGCCTCGGCGACGCCGAGGCCAGAACCAATCGGCGCGGGAGAGGGCCTTTCTTGGTCATTCCCGGTACCGAACTGACTAAATGAGGTGCTCTGAGTCGTGGAATCCAACATCCTCACGGATCGAATCCAGATGACGCTGGGCACGGCGTGTGGAGTGGGGTCGATTCCTCACCCGGGTCACGACACTGGCGATCACGGGTGCCAATGCCAGAGCTCCTGCCACGAGGAGTATGCTCCCGGCGCGGCGGCGGGATTCCCCGGACATTTTGTCCGCAATCAGGAGGCCGAGGCCGACACCTGCGACGGCCTGAGTGATTCCGATGGTCCCGCTGACGGGAAGATTTTCAGAAAATTTATTCAAGGAAAGCTGTGACATATCATGCATCACTACTCCTCTCCTGCACTCTGCGCAATCCGGAATCGGTTCTCAAGGCGAGATAAGCTGGAGGTTAGGTCGACTTCTACGGCTTGCCTCTCTTCCCGCACTCCGATGTCATGGGGAGGTGACTTCGACATCCCGCGTACTTGGCGTTGACCCCGGATCGGTTCGCATCGGCCTTTCTCTGAGCGACGAGATGGGCTTTATGGCCCACCCCTACAGCACCATTAAGGTGATGGGAGGTGACTGCCTCTCGGGGGCCGCAGAGATCGCGGCAGCAGCACGCGAAAAAGAAGCCGAGACCATTGTCATCGGACTTCCCCGAAACATGAACGGAACCTACGGTCCGGCTGCTGAGAAAAGCCGGGCGCTAGCCGAGGTCGTGAAGCAGCGCTCTACAGCGCGTGTGATCCTCTGGGATGAGCGCCTCACGACTGCCGCCGCAACGCGCCGTCTTCAGGAGACAGGCATGGATAGCCGTGCCCAGCGCCAAGTCATCGACCAGGCGGCTGCAGTCCAGATCCTGCAGAGTTGGCTTGATGCGCAGTCCTAGTAGAGAAGACCGACCTTACCCAACCACCGCATCTTTATCCGCGTCGACCGGATTACTTAAGGGCTTAACTGTGAAACGGACGAAGAGGCAAAGGCTCACTCCCCATAATAAAAGCAGGGGAAGAAATTCCATCCACCCCCTCAGTCCGAGGATTTTCCCAAGGTTAAAGGCCACGGAGTCCCTTGTTACAAGCGTGTTGGAAAAGACACCGGCGCCATCCATGGAGAAAGCCTGGCGGAGCAGTTTCGGGATATAGTATTCTTGTATCGGGTAGGCTGGGCTGTAGGGCGTCAACGGATCTATGGCGACGGCCATCCAGCAAAAGAACAAGGAGAGCGCCAGCAGGGGCCAGAACACCAATCTGAGAATCGGATTCTGGAGGGCATTCAGAAGGGGAAGGGCAAGGAATGGAAGGATCGGCGTAAGATGCCTTGGGCCGAAGGAAAATCCTCCACCCCAGTAGACGATTGAGTCTCCATAGCTGGCGTTGAAAACGAGGTAAACGATGGCAATGGCAAGACTAAGCAAATGCTCAGGCAGACGGTCCGAGGTAGCGGAAAATCGGAACAGCAAAAGTCCTGCAACGGCTAGGATTAGCACCGGATTGAGGTAGAGAAGTCCCCGTAAAGGACCGATGCTGATAGCCTTGAGATTGTTTAGAAACACCGGCCAGTAAGAAAAATCAAAGATCGGAAGGCGAATGCCAAGCACGCCCTGCGAGTGGGCGTGGAAAGCTGCCTGAGGGTCCTGAGCGTATGCAGAATACGTAATGTAAAAAACCTTGTGGAACGCCAGGGCATTGTAAACCAAGGCAGGCATCACACCTCCTAACACGCCCAACATCAGTAGCATTAGGGACGCAGAGTTCCATCTGCGGCACCAGAATCCATAAATCAACAAGAGAACCGCACCCATCAACCCCGGATACTCAATCGAGACGGCAAATCCAGCGAGATAACCAGCCAGGAAGGCCGAATGGCGATCCATGGGGACATTGCCTGGAAGCTTGCGCCCGTAATGTAGGAGATAAAATCCACCGAAAAGGAAGGCTGCCGTCAGGTTATGGCCAAAAAACAGGCTGGCATTGGGAAGCAACATTGTTCCGAAGCCCAGTGCCACAACAACAATCAGGCTCTGGAGGGGAGTAGCTCCTTCCTCCGACACAAAGCGAAAGATCAACATAGCCAACAGAGCTGAAAACAGGCCGTTTGAAAAAACATTTGTCAGGTAACAGACCCACTGGTACCGCAGCCCTTCAGGAAGGAAATAGAGGAGCTTTGATGCGATGAAGAACGGGGGTAGCCCCAGCCAGAAAGTTCCCGGAGCTTTGCTGGAGTAATAGTGTTCATCGACCTTGATGAGGTCGGCGGAGTTGTAGCAATATCTGTCAACACAGAGAGTCCCATGTTCGAGAAATGATCTGATGGAGTCATATCGCGCCGCCGCATTGTGACCACCAGCATGAAAAAAGAAGGCGTAGGTGAAAAAAAGGGTGGCAAAAACCAAAATTTCCACAGGGCGGCAACCTAAGAATCTCCTTGGTTTCGATCCTGCTATCAAAGGCTCGGGGTAATTGGGCAAGACCATGGAGTGATTTCTATAAAATGGCCTTTGCGTGGAAAAGGCTATCATCATTGTGAGAGCTTCCCATACAAGAAGTTTTGCCGCGCTGACTCCCAATAAACCAAGATTCCTATGAAAATACGCCTTCTTGTTGCCTATGACGGAACTGCCTTTCGAGGCTTTCAGAGCCAGACGCACGGCAGGACTATTCAGGATACACTGGAGGAGGTGATTGCAGTCATCGTTGGTGAACGCGTCATCCTGCATGCCTCCGGGCGAACCGATGCGGGCGTCCATGCGCTGGGGCAGACGGTTCATTTCGAGTTGACCCCGGAACAGGTAAAGCGAATCGGTCGGATGGGTGAAGTCGAACGCTGGGTGGCGGCTTTGAATTCCTCCCTCCCGCCGGAGCTGCGCGTCATGAAGGCCACACGGGCCTCCAAAGATTTCCATGCCCGCTTCTCCACGCGAGGGAAGATCTACCGTTACGACATCTGGCACGATCCCGTGCTGCCGCCCCATCTCGTTAACCGCGCATGGCATCTCTTCGGTTCTCTCGATTGCTCCATGATCAGAGATCTGGCTGGAAGAATCGAGGGCTCCCACGACTTCCGTGGTTTTTGTGCCGACTCGGGATCACTCCCCGAGAGCACCGTCCGCACGATTCGTAAAGCCGTGGTAAAGGAGCGGGGATCGTCGATTTCGATCACGCTGGAGGGAGATGGATTCCTCTACCGCATGGTCCGGATGCTCGTGGGAGGAATGGTTCGGGTCGCTCAGGGAAAGGAAGACCCGAGTATTTTTCTCAACCGTCTTGCGGAAGGGAAGCCATGGCCCACTCCAGCCATGGCTCCTGCCCACGGACTCTATTTGGTCAGGGCTCTCTATCGTGGCAAGCGGCAGAAGTAGGAGAATCCAACCAAACCCCGAAAGGTAGAGTCTCGAGCGGCTTGATCGCTCCATTTGTCGACTGATAGGCTAACCCCAGTGTTCTTCATCCCATCATCTGCTAGAATTCTACTGCTTTTGCTTGTTGCGGGGTTGTATCTCACGCCCTTATCCCCAGTGAGAGGTGAGAGCTCCGAAGAAGAAAAAAAAGCCCTCTTTCTGAAAAGCAGTTCCGGAAGATCCGGATCCTCCACGTACTCATCTTCGCACAAGCACCCGTCGCCATCTCCCTCCCCTCACCACGTTTCCCCAGACCACGCCTCTCACAAGTCGGCTCACGGGAAGAAGAAATCCGCTCACCACCCGAGCCCTACGCCCACGCCACACCACGACGCGACGACCACGCAAGCAGTAACGACAGGGTCCGCACCGCAACACCCAAGCGTCGCGCCCACCGCCCCACCAGCGGCCTCCCCTCCCACATCCCTCCCTCTATCTCAGCTGCCGCATGGGGCCACCCCTTCGGCGCCGATCACGATCGAAAAGTCGGGAGTTGAGACTGCAGAGGGACTGGAGCCAACACCTCCACCCCAGAATGAAGAAGGGTTCTGGAGCCGGGTTTTTGGTTCCCACAAGACTTATAATTATCTGAGTGCCTCCACACGAGCTGCCATCGACCGAGCCCCCGTGCGACGGGGGCGCTGGAAATATATCGTCGTCCACAACAGCGGCACCCGTGAGGGAAATGCCCGGGTCTTTGACATCTACCACCTGCGGGTGCGTCACATGAAGAATGGGCTGGCCTACCACTTCGTCATTGGCGACGGCCATGGTTCTGGCGATGGCCAGGTGGAGATCGGTCACCGATGGACGGCACAGATCAACGGAGGCCATGTGGCCAGTGACTACCTCAATGACATAGCGCTCGGCGTCTGCCTGGTCGGTGACTTCAACAGGGATCTGCCGACGAAGGCCCAGATCGGGGCACTTGAAGAACTCGTAGCCTACCTCAGGGATCGCGTCGGCAAATCCCAGGGCCGCAGGGCAATCGTCTACGCCCACAAGGAGATCAACCCCCGTCCCACCGACTGCCCGGGAGAGCACTTCCCATATAGCTGGCTTCATGCGACATTTGGGAATGCACACTAAATGCTCCATGAAGATCGGCATCACCGGCGGAACTGGCTTCATTGGTCATGCGGTGCAAAAAGCCCTCAAATCCCAAGGTGACGATGTGATTCTCTTCAGCCGGCGAGAGGGGAATGGAAGGCGACTCTTCTCCCTCTCCCAGTCCCTTGATATCGAGGGTTGCACCGGTCTCGTCCATCTGGCCGGCGAATCGATTCTTGGTCTCTGGACCAAGGAAAAACGCCGAAGCATTCTCTCCAGCCGTATCGAGGGGACCAGACGTCTGGTCGAGGGGATCGCCGCCGCCAAGGAAAGGCCCCGTGTTCTTGTGAGCGCATCGGCTATCGGCTTCTACGGAGACACAGGTGAACGCATCGCTGACGAGGAGTCCCCGGCAGGCACCGGATTTCTGGCCGAAGTCGCCCAAGCGTGGGAGGCCGAAGCAATGAGGGCAGAGCACTATGGAGTCCGCGTGGTAAGACTGCGAATAGGGTTTGTCTTGGGCAGAGAGGGCGGGGCGATGAAGCTGATCAAACCAGTCTTCCGTGCCGGCCTAGGTGGCAATCTCGGATCGGGACGCCAATGGATGTCCTGTATCGAGGTGGAGGACCTGGCAGCCATGGTCCTCGAGTCCCTTCACAATGACTCCATCAAGGGAGCGATGAATGCCGTGATGCCCGAACCTGTCACCAATGCGGAATTCACCAAGGCGGCTGGTCGTGCCGCCCACAGGCCGGCGCTCTTTCCAGCACCGGCCTTCGCCCTTCGTCTCATGCTCGGAGATCTCTCCCACCTGATGCTCGACAGTCAGCGGATTATTCCGAAGCACTTCGAGGGGCTTTCTTTTCCTTATCACTACCGAAATGTCAGCTCGGCGATGACCGAGGTCTTCCGATAAACTTCACTACGGAACGGGGGATCTCTTCTTGCATGAAACTCCTCATGGAGTACCCTAAGATTCCTTATGTCGACCAAGCCAGTCTCCCTGACAGCCAAGATTATCCTCCAGCTTCTGGTCTGGATTCCCCTCCTCGCGACCGTTTATGCCATTTACACCCTCTGGGGTCGCTTCATTACGGTCAGCGACCTGATCATTCTCCTTGTCGGCTACACTCTCTGTGCCCTCGGCATTACCATCGGTTATCACAGAATGTTGACCCACAAAGGTTTCGAGGCACCGGATTGGATCCGCGCTTTTTTCCTGATCTGCGGATCCATGGCGTTTCAGGGACCAGCGCTGAATTGGGCTGCAACACATATCCAGCATCACGCTAACTCTGATCATGATGAGGATCCTCATAGCCCTGTAAAAAGCTTCCTGCACGCTCATGTGGGATGGATTCTTGATGATTTCCGTCCTGATGTGCAGCGCTACGCCGGACCCCTACTCAAGGACAATCTCGTGGTCTTTATCAGCAAAACGTTTGTCCTCTGGGCATTCCTCGGTCTCTTAATTCCCTTCCTGATCGGATATGCGCTCGGCGGCCTAAGCGGCGGCGGATACGCCCTTCTCTGGGGTGGCGCAGTCCGAATGTTTCTCAACCATCACGTGACCTGGGCGGTCAACTCCGTCTGCCACACCTACGGTGGCCGTGAATTCGTGACAACAGATCAGAGTCGTAACAATTTCGTGATCGGCCTCCTTGCCATGGGTGAGGGATGGCACAACAACCACCACGCATTCCCTCGCTCGGCCAACCACGGCATGCACTGGTGGCAGATCGACCCGTCGGCCTACATTATTGGAGGGTTGGAAAAACTCGGCATCATTAAGAAAGTTGTCCGCATTGCTCCCGAGCGCTTGGCCATCCGCCGTATCAGCGCCGATGTCTCCGAGGAGCGAGATGTCCTTCCAGGCGTGCATCTTCCTGCCGTGGTCATGGAACATGGCACAGCCATGGCCGCAGCGGCTACCACGGTGGCAGAGGTTGTTTCCCACGCCGCCGCTCAGCAACCTCCGCTCTAAGGGAGGCAGGAATGGGTGTCATTGTTTCCACAATGGCACCAACCGGTCCGGAATTTTTGAATTCTGTAAAATCCAAGCTCTGTGATCTTGGATGTCGGAGCAGGAACGCGAACGAAGCCGTAGCGAGTCCTATGGCAGGGACGCTGTGAAAAACTCGCGCTCTCAAAGCACAAGTCTGCGGGAAGTTTATGGAGTGATGTTTCGTAACTCCCTCATTCGGGAAATGAACTTTCAGCTCAATTTCCTTCTCTGGATCTTGGTTGAGATCCTTTGGTTCATGGGACAGATCGTCTTTATCGAGGTGGTCTTCTCCTATGTCGGAGCGATCGGGGGATGGACGAAATGGGAGGTGGTTCTGCTTATCGGAACCCATCAGCTGATCGGCCAGCTCTTCCAGGCCTTCTTCTACATGAATCTGGCAAACCTCCCGGAACTCGTGCGCACCGGGAAGATGGACTTCATGCTTTTACTACCCGTCGACACGCAGTTCATGGTCTCTCTAAAACAGTTTGGGATGGATAATGTGATCAATGCCTTTGTCGGTGCGGGATTTGTCACCTTTGCCCTCTGGAAGATGGCCCTTGTCCCGACCCTCGCGCAACTCCTGCTCTATGCCGTAGCTGTCTGCTGCGGCATCATGATTCATTACTCGATCATGCTGGTGTTTGCGGCATCCAGCTTCTGGATGGTCCGTTCCCAAGGGCTGATCTATGGCTACTACAGCCTCTTCAATATCGGCCGCTACCCCGACACGATCTACCGGGGGGCCTTCAAACTCGTGTTCAGTTGGCTCGTCCCTGTCATCATTGTCGCGAATATCCCGTCCCGCCTGCTTATCCACGCCGCGGAGAATCCTTGGCCGATCATGCTTCAATTGGTCGCAGCGACCCTCCTGATGGTCGGAGCGACGCGTCTGATGTGGAACTCGGCACTCCGCCATTATTCCAGTGCGAGTTCGTAGGACTCCCTGCCATCAGGTTGTTACACTCTAGCCTTTTAGAGAATTAGGGCGGAAACTCCAAAACGATGACCCTGTCACAAAATCAACAACCTACCTCTCAACATGCCCGGAACCATCATCGGGCACTCTGGATTGGTTGGGCATCGCTGTTTCTTGCCGTGTTTGTCTACTGCGCGGGACTCGGAAGTGACCATCTGGCGACCAACGGGGATGAGCTGCTCTATGCGCAGATTTCCAAGCTAACAGCGGCAACGGGGGAGTTGCTCCCCCTTCAGACACTCGATGATCGGTTGCGCAACACCAAGCCACCCCTCCTATTCTGGCAAGGAATCCTCTCCACGGACTGGGGGAATCACTGGTCCCTCGCTCTGCTCCGCGCGCCGAATGTCCTCTACACGCTGCTGACAGCCAGCCTCCTGCTCCTCATTGGCTGGAAGCGTACGCGCAGCATCCCGCTCGGCCTTACCGCCGCGCTTCTTTTTCTTTGCTTCTTCAGCACTTACCGCTACGGGCGCGTCTTCCTCACCAGTGCCCCGGAATCCTTTTGGCTCTTTGCCCCGCTTGCCCTGCTGCTGCTCCATAAGGAACCTCGGTTCCCGACCGGAATCCTCTGGCCCTGGATCTGGGGTGGAATGATCGGTATCGGCTTGCTCTACAAATCGTTTGCCCTCGTGATCCCGGTCGCCCTGACCATGGCTCTCTGGCAGTTACGGGCTAGGAACTGGAGACTACGCCCATTCATGATCCAGGACTTCTGGCGTATTGCCATGATGGTGGTTGCGGCATTGCTACTCTTCAGCCTCTGGTTCTGGCTCGACCCCCATCCCATGCTCGTCCTGAAAGATTTCGTGCTGCGCGAGAATGCCGGGAAGTTTGATACAGGGGGCGAAAACTACTTCCTGAACATAATCTGGGGCCAATCAAGCATCTGGAGAATCGTGGTCTCCTATCCGCTGAATGCCGGATTGCTGGGCCTGCTGACCGTGGCTGTCATAGGGGATACGTGGAAACGCCGCCATCACCTCAGCCAGTTGGAAGTCTTCCTCTGGATCTGGATGCTGGTGCTGGCCGCCTTCTTCTGCATTCCAAATCAACGTGACGAACGCTATCTTCTGCCCGCGATGCCCGCGCTTGCTCTTTTGATGGCGATCCGACTGGGACATCTACCGCGATGGATCTGCATGGTAACGATCGCCGCATCGGGGATCATCCTCCTCGGCCTGCCAGGACTTGCACTACTCCTTCAGCATGCAGCAGGAATTTTCCTCTACCCCGCCTGGCTACTACTCCCACTGGCGGGCTCCCTGGTTGTTGTGACTCTGGCGCTCTCGCAAAAAGAACTCACGAGACCACTTCTGCCGGCCTCGGTGCTGCTGGTCTACCTCGGTTATTATCTCTTCCTGATCCCGTTGGATCACGGACCGGGCCTTTTCAGGGGAGAAGGCATCGAGTCGGTGATCGGCTCCGAGGTCTCGGTCCCAGCCAACTTCAACGCCCGGGAAGAGAGCTATGGATTCCTCCTGCCAGGCGCGATCGTCAAACCCTACAATCAGTGGATCTTGCCTGCGAAAACTCCTTTCATCGTCATCAGCCAACCACTTGATCAAAAGGCACCCGAAGGCGTGATCCTTGGAAAGCGATTGAACATGATCGACCGTTTCAATGCCCAAGAAACTCGTGACATTTTGCTCGGCAACGTCACCCACCATCTCTTTCACTGGGACTGGCTGATTCAGCAGAACTGAACAGGGATCAGGCAACCTCTTCCGTGGTCATCGCGATCGTGACGCGACTCCCTTGGATTTTTTCCTCGATGCTCTTTCTGAGTCGATCCACCGCCTGTTGAACCTCCGAAATTCTCTTTTCGGGATCAAACTCCAGAAAGATTTCCACGTAGACCTCGGCGCCCGACCTTCGTGACCGGATACCGTGCAGTTCCTCGTAGTCATTAAAATGACGCGCCAGTTCAGCAAGGATCATGATCTGACGCTCCTCCTCCAGTGTGCGGTCAAGAAGGTCATACACAGAACTTGAAAAGATTCCGAGTGTTGCGGAGAGAATGGATAGAGCAATCACAAGCGATGCTGCTGGATCGATGTAGGAGGCCCACTTCTGCCCTGCAAAGGCGATGCTCAATCCTAGTGAAATCAGAATGAAGACATTTCCCACAAAACGGGTCATGAATAGCCTGGTCTGTGAATCCATGAGGGGCGAAGGAGACTCGCGGGAGAGGCGTCGATTTTTCAGATAAAGTGCACCATTGATTCCTGAGTAAACAATCTGCGCTCCGATACTGACCCAAAGGCCGATGCCCTCGATATGCCCCGGGGTAATAATATTCCGCACGGCGTTCGCCGTAATGATGAGGAAAGAGAGAAGCATCACCAGGGCCACGAAGAGACTTGAGATATTCTCCAGCTTTCCGAGTCCGTACTCGTAGGTCTTCCCGCCGCCTCGATTGATCCTGCGAATTGCCACCCACGAAAGGGTGATGGCAATGAATTCGATACTTGTCTTGAGGAAATCCGCCAGCAGCACGCTAGAGTTTGAGAGCAGAAATGCCGTTGTGGTCAGGCAGACATCGACTAAGCCGGCTACAAAAAGCCCACGAAGGGCCTTTTCCTTGGATGATCCGCTCCCCTCGGCGAGCGTCGTCATGAACGGATTTTAAGAACTGCCTCCTCGATGCTTTCGGCGATCTCAAGGAACTCCAGGAAATTGCTTACCTCAAATACTTTCAGAACGTGCTCCCCTGGCGCGCAAAAGATCATCCGGGCATTCCTTTTCTTCGTACGCTTCATGAAGACCAAGATCAGGCGCAATCCAGCGCTGCTGATGTAGACCAATTCCTTCAGATTGATGATGAACGTTTCCCCCTTCTCGATCACCTCAATGATTTGGCTCTCGGCCTTGGGTGAGGTGACTGTGTCGAGACGTCCCGCAAGATGGAGAATATGAAGTCCATTATCCTCATGGATGGAGATTTCAAGATCTGGGTTCTTGCTCATGTGTTTCAAGAGTATGAAGTCAATACCGCTGAAAATCCAAGTGATTGCAACTGCCTATCGATGATCGCGCTCGCTTTAACAAAAGATAACCGCATCCCACCAGGGATGCAGCACCGTAGAAGGGATCCATCAGCGCATCCCAGAAATTCCCCGATTCCTGAAGATGAAGGAGTGATCCGCCCAAGGCTAGGATCAGAATGATCCCGAAGCGGTTACCTCGGATAAGTAGTACTGTTGAATAAATCGCCGTGAAGATCGCGACAGCCGGCCCCCAGCCCCAGGTGTACGGATCAACGGAGGTCAATCCGAGGCCCATGGGATAGAGCGTCAGCGCCGCAATGGCCCCAAAAATCCAAGTAGCCCTCAAATCCTCCCTCCGGAAGATCGCTTTGCCGGAAAGGCGCTGCCAGAGCGCAACGCAAAGCAACCCCGTGAGCGTGAGGCTGGGATTCATTTCCAAAGTCCGGCACCAGGCAAAAGAGGGCCATCCGCCCAACGGAATCCGAAGTAGAAAGAACGCCAGCAACAGCGAACCGATCACACGTGTTCGTGAGAGATAGGGATTCCGCCCAATAAGAACAAGCGAGAGGGCAAGCCAAGGAGCTAGTCCGGCATAGAGCGTATGGAGGAGAGTGGCGCTCATGGATGATTACCCCCTCCCCCTTCGACTCTGGAAAGAGCGGCTAATGCCTCAGCGATCCATGCATCGTTGAATCTTGTCAGAGCGATTTCTTTTTTCTTTCGGGTGTAGGCTAGATCGATTGATCCGTCCGAAGATCGGCTCAGAAACGGATAAGAAAACGTGCTTCCAGTCTCCTGCTCCAGAGTGACCAACTTTTTCCAAGTCGCCCCCTGGTCGTTACTGATGGCAAGCGCAAGGTTATCCCTGCACGACGTTGAGTCGTTGTACGCGAGTAAAAGCTTCCCGTCGTTGAGTTTCAGTCCCGAAATTCCAGAGTCCGGATTGGGGAGTTGGGTTGGCGCGGGCTTTGACCAAATCCTTCCACCGTCATCCGATCGACCGAGGAAGACTCTTCGATTGTCGGTATAATCCCTGAGGAAGACGAGGGCGCTCTTTGCATCAAGGGGCACCAGTGATGGCTGGAAGGTGAAACATCCCCCCGCAATACGTGACTTGCGATATTCCAGATGTCCGTGGTTTTCGTTCAACCAAAGAAGTTCCGGAAATTTACCGAGAAACTCCTGATAGATCGGGACGCACCATCCTCCACTAACGAGAGAAACAGCTCGGTTCCTGACAAGCTCACTCAAGTTGAAAAAAGGACTCAAGGTCATCCGCTCTGCTGGTGACCAAGTGATGCCTCCATTCTTCGATATCGACGTGTTCAGCTGACTCCCCGACCAGCGTCCCATGGCGATGGTTACAAAGACCAAGCGCAGCTCGCCTTGGGATTCCGAAATCAGAATAGCATTCCCGACGGACTGAAGCGGTCTTCCGAGATCATGCTCGGCCCGCTCCCGGGTCATGATGACTCGCGGAGAGGACCATTGCTCGCCATGTTCACTTTCCGAAAGGTAAATCTTCACATCAGGGGCACATTCGGCGCTACCCCCGTACCAGACCGCCGCCTCCATTCCGCCGCTCATGGTTGCCAAGGAAGCGACATGAACCATGGGAAGTCCCTGATCAGGGTTAACGATAGTTTTTTGGAAAGCTGGCGCTCCCTGACCGGATGTCACAGCGCTCGGGGCTTCAGCAAAGTCTCCCGAGGGAGAAATAACCGGAGGCCTAAGATAAAGGGCACCTGCTAGCAACCAGGCTATGCAGATCAATAGCCAGCGCAGGGGGAACGCCATGGTGAGGTAATGCTAAAGCGGCTTGGTGACGGCCCGCTCTTCCTCAACCTTCACAAAATATCCCTCGCTGTGGAGACGTGTCTTTCCGTGATATGTGTAGGCCTCCCCCATCTCCAGAGGGCTGATGAGCGAGAGAAACTTTCGGGAGCCTGACTCGAAGAGATAGTAGTCTTGATTC